>Ga0078972_1004092_pt1 | contig 41341 bp, 32 predicted proteins | sample YelNatPaOPGAMG01_FD_67568 | JGI IMG/M metagenome (GOLD analysis project Ga0078972, IMG submission 67568) | Hot spring thermophilic microbial communities from Obsidian Pool, Yellowstone National Park, USA - OP-RAMG-01 (SPADES assembly) (version 2) | ecosystem: Environmental > Aquatic > Thermal...
GACCGGAACCTCCAGCCAGGCCTGGAATCCCTGAGCGGTCAGCCGCAGCGGATGATCGAAATACGGGGCGGGGAGCCGGAGGACTTGCAGACCCCAATCCCCATCCGCCACGTAGGCGTAGCTGCCGCTCACAGCAACACCCTTGGCATACCCGCTGGTGTCGTAGCCGCCCACAAGCTGCGGGTGGGCCGGATCGCTCACGTCGATCACCTGCAAGCCCGCAACCCAATGCGCCCCGCAGGCGTAGGGCCCGCTCACAGCAACGCCATAGGCAGACCCGCTGGTGTAGCAGCCGCCCACCCGCTGCGGGTTGGCCGGATCACTCACGTCTATCACCTGCAAACCACTCGGGTAATCCGCCACGTAGGCGTAGTGGCCGCTCACAGCAACGCCATAGGCAGACCCGCTGGTGTAGCAGCCGCCCACCCGCTGCGGGTTGGCGGGATTGCTTACGTCGATCACCTGCAAGCCCGCATCCCAACCCGCCACGTAGGCGTAGTGGCCGCTCACAGCAACGCCCTCCGTCTCCCCGCTGGTGTTGTAGCCGCCCACCCGCTGCGGGTTGGCCGGATTGCTCACGTCGATCACCACCAAGCCCGCCCACCCACCCACCACGTAGGCGTAGTGGCCGCTCACAGCAACGCCACAGGCAGACCCGCCTCCGCCGTAGCCGCCCACACGCCGCGGGTTGGCCGGATTGCTCACGTCGATCACCACCAAGCCCGCACTTCCATCCGCCACGTAGGCGTAGTTGCCGCTCACAGCAACGCCATAGGCATACCCGATTGCGCCGTAGCCGCCCACACGCCGCGGGTTGGCCGGATTGCTCACGTCGATCACCTGCAAGCCCCTATACCCATCCGCCACGTAGGCGTAGTGGCCGCTCACAGCAACGCCCCGGGCAGACCAGCTTGTGTCGTAGCCGCCCACCCACCGCGGGTTGGCCGGATTGCTCACGTCGATCACGGCCAAACCCCCCTCCAAAAGGGCCACGTAAGCGTAGTTGCCGCTCACAGCCACGCTGCGCGCACTCCCACGCCGCCAGCCTGGCCATTGGCCCACCAGCACAAGATCGGCTGCCTGGACTGGCAGCGCCAGCAGCACTGTCACCAAACCCAACCAGCCCCAGCACCACCCCACACGCCACACGCCGGCCTGCCGATCGCCAAACAGCTTCGCAAAGCTCACCTCACAACGAATCTGGGTTGTTGTTTTCATAGCACCTGGCTTGTTCTGGGTTTGCATCGTTTGCACCGGCCTGACCGCCCCACCGGTCGGCCTGCCAACCGCTGGGCCAGGCCGCGCCCGGAGGCAGCCGGGCGGCCGGTGGTTTGGCAGCAGACACTGTTGCCCTGCAGCCCTGGGCGGGTGGGACGACAGTGCGGGCGAGCCGAGAAACGGGGCTGTGGACAGGCTCTGAGGCCCGGTCAATCGGTCTGTTTTCCGCACCATCAATCATGCCGCACCAGGGGTCTGGTTGCACCTTAGCCCAACTACCACCCGCGTCAAGCCTGAAACGGGCGCACTCTGGCTGGCATCCAGGGATATTTCGTCTGATTAAGCTGGGGTGGGGCAACGCTATCAGCGGCAGCGGGGCGAGCGCATCGGGAGGGGCGGCGTGCCGGCAACCGCACAGGCCGATTTGCTCCGGGGTCACGCGCACCCGTTTGAGCCGGCGGCGGTCCAGCCGGCTGAGCACGCGGAAGAAGGTGGTGTTGGTGGGCGCGGCGTAGCGGCCCTGCTTGTCCTGCTGGCAGCCCACGGCCTTGAGTTGGCGCTGGGTGAACGTTTTGCAGGTGTCTTCGTAAGCCCGGTAACCGCTGCTGGCCATCAGCGTGGCCACCGCGGCGCAGGCCAGCACGAAGGATTGGCGACGGCACAGGCCGTGGCCGCGCCGGCCGTCGCGGAGGAGGCGAAACGGGTCCAGCAGCCAGCCCAGTGCCCCGGCGCGGAAGGGGCAGGGGCCGGCGATCGCTTCTTCGTACTCGGCCAGCTCGGTCGGCAGGCGGCCGCGACGCAGCACGGCGCGGGCGCGGGTGCGGCGCTGGCCGTTGACCCACAGTTGGCGGAAATACCAGCGCCCGGTTTTGGCTTCGGTAATATCGGCTTCCCACCTCGGGCCGTTGGGGCGAAAGCCGATGATCACCCGACCGCCGCTGAACACAGGCCGCTCGTTGTCGTAGGCCTCGAACACCACCGGCGCGTCCGCCGTGCCGGAATTCAGTGGCTCGAACACCAGCGGCGTCTCCAGCTCATACCGCCCGCCCCGGACCCGCACCGTGACTGGGCCGAGCGCGCCTCCGGCTGCGGCGCGGGCACGGTGGATGGCATCGCGGGCGGCGTTGAGCGTGGCCAACGGACCGTCCGTGCCGGCCGCATTGGGCGCGGGCAGGCGACCGGACCATTGGTCGTTGCCGTTGGGAGCGACGTAAAGTGGGAGCGGCGCAGCACGGGCAGCGGCTTGGCCAGTCGCAGGCACACCGAGCCTTACCACCATCACTAAGCTTACGCAGAATCCGGTTCCCATACGGCTTCAGACCGGTTGGGCGAGGACGCCTTGATCGGCTCGCACGCACGCAACAGTCTGGGCAAGAATGAGCCGCCTGACCCGGGGTGTTGCCGCACAGCGCACCGAGGCTTGCTTCTGGTGCCGGGCAGGTTTACCAGAAGGCCATGCAGGTCCCGTTGGTGATGACGGTGCTGGGCCGGGACCGGACCGGGTTAGTCGAGGCGATTGCCCGGCTGGTAGCCGAGCATGGTGGCAACTGGCTTGAAAGCCGCATGTGCCGGTTAGGCGGCGAGTTTGCCGGTATCTTACGCATTCACGTGCCTGTGGAGCGGCAAGCAGCCTTGGCGCAAGCGTTGGAAGGTTTGCAAGCCCAGGGCTTAACGGTGGTGGTGCGGCCAGACGAGCCACCCACCGCGGCTGCGCCGCCTCGCATAGCGACGCTGGACCTTGTGGGACACGACCGGCCTGGGATCGTGCGGCAAGTGGCCAGCATTCTGGCGCGGCACGGTATCAACGTGGAGGAACTGACCACGGAATGTTGTAGTGCGCCCATGTCGGGCGACACGCTGTTCAAAGCCAAGGCACGGCTCCAAATCCCTCAAACCTGCCCGTTGACCGAGCTGCGGCGTGACTTGGAACGGATTGCTGGGGATTTGATGGTGGACATCACCTTTGCGGAGGTGGCAGCCTGGCAACCGCCGCGGTAAAGCCATGCACTCAGTCGGCCCAGGAAGCTTTGAGTTCGAGCCGCTCAGCGGCTGGGTAGCCGGATTGGAGGCCGGCGGGTTGAATGGGGCTGTGGACTGGGATTTGGGCGACAGCGTCTGGATTGGTGCGCAGGGTTGGGGTAGCTGGGGTCAGACCTTGACCTTGCGGATGGTGAATTGATGCTCACGATCGATGGCTCGTTAGGCGAAGGGGGCGGCCAGATTTTGCGCACGGCCTTGGGCTTGTCGCTGGTAACGGGCCTAGGCTTTCGCATTCATCATCTACGCGCTGGCCGGCCCAAGCCCGGGTTGCAAGCGCAGCACTTGGCGGCCGTGCAGGCAGCCGCGGCGGTCGGCCAAGCGCAGGTCCAAGGCGCTGTCAAGGGGGCACTGGAGCTGGAGTTCCAACCTGAAGCTGTAACGCCGGGCGACTACCATTTCAGCGTGGGCACAGCCGGCAGCACCACGCTGGTGTTGCAGACGTTGTTGCCGGCGTTGATGACGGCGCGCGGACCGTCGGCGTTGGTGTTGGAAGGCGGCACGCACAATCCGTTAGCGCCTCCGTTCGAATTTCTAGCTCGCACTTACCTGCCGCTCATTCACCGCATGGGGCCCAAGGTGCGGGTGAAATTGGACCGACACGGCTTTTACCCCGCTGGCGGCGGCAAACTGCGGGTGAGCATCGAGCCCAGCCCGAAGCTGAGTCGGTTGGACCTGGTGGAGCGGGGCGGCGGGGTGCGGTTGAGCGCCACCGCTCTGGTCGCCCACCTGCCGATGCATGTGGCCGAACGTGAGCTGAAAGTGCTCAAACGCGAATTGGACTTGGATGCCGAGGCCCTGCGCACCGAAGAAGTCAAATCCCACGGCCCAGGCAACGTGGTCTTTGTGGAAATCGAGTCGGCTGGGCTGGTGGAAGTCTTTACCGGGTTCGGTGCCCCTGGGGTGCGAGCCGAGGCTGTGGCACATCAATTGGCTAAGGAAGTCAAACGTTACTTGGCTGCTGAGGTGCCGGTGGGCGAGCATCTGGCCGATCAACTGCTGGTGCCCCTGGCTTTGGCTGGAGGCGGCTCGTTTGTGACGCTGCCGTTGTCGTCGCACGCGCTCACGAACATCGAGGTCATCAAGCTGTTTTTGCCTGTAGAAGTGACGGTCGATCCGGTGTCAGAGAACGCCGTGCGCGTGTGTGTCACCCGCCGGGGCGATCCCAGCTCAGGTGCGCCCCCGGCGGAACCTGCGTCCCGCACACCGGCGCAGCCATGAGGCGGGCGGTGGTAGGCGTGGACTTTAGCGGGGCTGCCAATGCAGGCCGGCATATGTGGGTGGCGTTGGGCTACAGGCAGCAGGCCGGCGTGCGGATCGTCATGTGCTGCCGTGGCGATGAGCTGCCAGGATCGGGTCTGTCCAGGGACGACTGTCTGGGTGGCCTGCGTCGGTTTATTGCCGCGCAGACTGCCGCGGTGGTAGGCTTGGACTTTCCTTTGGGTCTGCCGTTGGCTTTGTTGGGTGACCAACCATGGGAAAAGTTTGTGTGCACATTTCGGCAGCGCTACCGCAGCCCCGAACAGTTCCGGGCGTGGTGCCTGGCGGGAGCGGGTGGGCGCGAGCTGAAGCGGCTCACCGACCGGCTAGCTCGAACGCCGTTCTCGCCTTACAACTTGAGGTTGTATCGCCAGACATTCTATGGCATCGGCTGGGTGCTGGAACCGCTGATCCGCGCTAAGCAAGCCCGTGTGTTGCCGATGCAGGCGCCGGACCCGGCGCTGCCCTGGCTGATCGAGATTTGTCCGGCATCGACTCTAAAGGCCGAGGGCCTCAGGGGGCCTTACAAGGGCCGCAGCTCCCAACACCAAGCGGCCCGGGTTGCCCTTGTGCGTGGGCTGGAGGCGCGCGGAGTTGAATTTGCTGAGGCACAGGTCCGCCAAAGGGCGGTGGCCGATCCGGGTGGTGACGCGCTGGACAGTGTGCTTGGAGCTTGGGCAGCAGTTCGGGCTGAAGTGCTACGGGTGCGTCGGCACTTGCTCGATTGCCCCCGAATGCCGCGGCGGACAAAGACGACTACACCAGGCCAAAGGCAACGAGCAGCTTGGGCTTCCGGCGGGCCTGAAGCCGAGCTTCAGTCGTTGGAGCTAGCTGCGGCGGTGCTGCGTGAGGGTTGGGTGTTTGTGTGAGTGGACCGTCCTAGCCTATCGTGGGCGCCAGGGCACACACCCACTCAGCGCATCGTGGCCGTAGGGCCACTGCCAGTGTCCATGCGTTCGGTGGCGGTCTTGGTAGCCATTGGGTTGGGTTAATCCGACTGCTCGGTCTTCAGGTAAGTAGCTTGCTCGAGCCACTTCGGATTGATGGTGACGCCCCAGCCGGGTTCATCGGGGATTTTGACCTTACCGTCTTTGACCTGGAGCGCCGGGCTATAGAACTCTTCGTTCCGATTACCATCGGGCTCGATGCTGAACTCGACGAATGGTCCGGCATTGCGGATGGCAGCCATGAAATGCAGCGAAAAGAGCGTAATCAGCGACAGGTGCGACGAGTGGGGCACCACCACTTTGCCGGCTTGTTGGCCCATCTTGGCCACGCGCCAGGCCCGGGTAAACCCACCGATATAGCACAGGTCCGGCTGCAAGATATCCACTGCGTTCATGCGGATGATGCGGCGCCACTGGGCCAGGTCGTTGTCCTGCTCACCCCCGGAGACGTGGATGTTCAGGGCAGCCGCTACTTCGGCGGTCCATTCCAGCTCCCAGTAAGGGCAAGGCTCCTCGAACATGAAGTAACCATGGGCCTCCAGCAGGCGCCCGATTTGGATGGCTTTGGGCGGGGTATAACAACTGTTGGCGTCGGCTAGCAAAGTCACCCGGTCACCGAGCGCCTTCCGGATGGTCGGGATGAGCTTTTCAGTCCGGCCAGGCGCAGCGTCACGGTCATGCCCCACCGGGCTGCCCACGCGCACTTTGAACGCGGTGAACCCGAACTGATCGCGCAGCCGAACTAGGCGCTCGGCTTCGGCCTCGGGCGTGATGTCCCGGCGCATGCTGGAGCCATAGACCGGGAACGGGTCGGTGCGCCCGCCCACCAGGGCGCAGACTGGTTTACCCTTGATCTTGCCGTAGAGGTCCCAGATGGCTGTGTCCACGCCCGCCAACCCACGGCAAACGTAGGACCAAGGAAACTTCATATTGGCCTCGATAACCCGGTCAACCAAGGCATCAATCTGAGCCGGGTCACGACCCAACACATGCCGTGCTACCTGGCGGTGCAGCACCGTGGCTGTGATATCCGGCTCGAACGAGGACAACTGACCCCAACCTTGCCGCCCGTCGCGCGTGGTGAGCCGCACTACCCCGTACGATCCGCGTGTCCACGACTCGATCCGCCGGATAGTCAAGCCCGGCTCGATGATGTGGAAGTCGGTGTAGTCGGGTGTTCGGCCCAGTTGGGGGTAGGTTTTAGGCTCGGTGGCTGAGGCAGCCGATGCCGGCGCTCCCAAGCCCGATATGGCCGTCAAGGCCGCAGTAGAGCGCAAAAACTCACGTCGGGTCATAGCCGGTTTGTCGGCACCGCTCAAAGCACCCAGCGGAGTGCCTGACTGGTAAACCCAGGGCCGCGTCAGCCCCGATGCGGGCAAGCGCCGCAGCTCGGGTTGGAATCGGTGCCACGACCTTTTCTGGGGTGCCGAGGACCAGCCAGCAAGCCAAAACTTCAGCCTGCCTGTTCTTGGGTGTATTTGATTTTCTTGCCATCCGCCGGCTGACGCCGGCGGCTACGGATCGGACTGGTAGGCGCCGCCGTCAGGCGGCGGAATCGCGGGCATCCGGCGGATCATTCCGCCGGCTCACGCCGGCGGCTACGTATTTGTCCGCCGGCTGACGCCGGCGGCTACGGATCGGACTGGTAGGCGCCGCCGTCAGGCGGCGGAATCGCGGGCATCCGGCGGATCATTCCGCCGGCTCACGCCGGCGGCTACGTATTTGTCCGCCGGCTGACGCCGGTGGTTACGGATTCGTCCGCCCAGCGGCTACGTTGGCCTGTTGATCGGAAGCCGAGGATAGAGCACGTTGGCAAACTTGCATTGCGCCAGGCGTGCTAACCTGCAATCAACTCAGACACGCCGCCCGGCATGGCTGGCCTATTCTGCCATTGCGTCTGGGCAAGCTAGGCCCGATAGTAGAGGCGGTTCACAGACCCGGGCCTGAGCGCGGTGAAGGTCGCAAAGCGGCTGAGTTAGTGCTGGAGCGTGTGAGAGTATGTCGGTGAACCGATGGGCGCAGATCGTCGAATTCCACTGAAGGCGCTGCTGCTGGTGAGCGGGGTGCTGGCAGCTTCGGCTGTGTTTGTGACGGTGTTGGCATTGGTGGAGCGGGCCAGTCAACAGCGCCAAGCCGCTCGCATCGAGCAGTGGGGCCAGCAATTAGCTCGCCAAGATCAGTGGCTGCAGCAGGTGCGCAGCGACTTGATCGAACGGGCCCGAACTCAAATCGAGCGCGGCACGCCACCTCGGGCCACACCCCCGGCTCAGCCAGCCCTGGTTCTTAAGGAACAGGAAGCCTACCTCCTGCAGGATGGGCGGCTGCAGAAGATTCTGACCCCGATGGATCTTTCGGCTGTGGTATCGGTGGTTCTGGCCGTCAAGCCGCCACCGGGCCAAGTGGAGCTGACCAATGCTGCGGCCTTGCCCCGGCGCCAAATTCAGGTGTTCATCTTCTCGTGGCCGGGCAAGGAATTGCTGGGGATGGAAACCTTTTCAGATCAACCGATGGCCGCGCCGAATGGCCAGGTCCCGACCGGCTTGGCTTTGAGCGAACGCTTGTCAGTCCGCGATGCCGAATTGTGGCGCCATTTACGGGTGTTGAGCGGCGAGCGCACGGCCGAGGCTGGCCTGGACCATTGGTTGACCAATCCGCCGAGCCGCAGCGCGCAGCCTCCCGAGGCGCGGAAGTTCAATTGAGCCGCGACCCGGCCTTGGCAATCGAACTGTGCGTTCAACAGCCTCATGCGCAGACGGGCCCTTTGGGCGATACGCAACTCCAGCCTGGGCACACCAGCGTTTAGCCTTTGGGCCGCGCTTTCTTGGGGAGGGTCAGGCCTGGGCCTTTACCTTGTAGGGCGAGCCGAGGGCGGGGTAAGACGGCCACTTGGAGTTCTTGGGCCGGAACCAAATGGTGATAAGCGAACGCTTGCATCATGTCTTCGGCAGGCACAGCCGGTCGGACGATCTCCTGCCCATCAATGATGGCATGGCCTTCCAGCCGAAGGGTGGCGGGGTGGAACAACGGCAACATCGGCACCAGCAGCGCCAGCTTGGCCTCATTTTGGCCTGCGGGGATGCGATCGGTGCTGAGGCGGAATCCACGCGGTGCGTCCTTCAACACCAGGTTGATCTGGTTTGTAAAGCCGTCCTTGCGCAGCGCATAGACCGTGAGGGTGGCTGAGGCTCCGGCGCGGGCATTGACACTGGCTGGCACCACGCGCAGCTCGAAGTCAGGTCGAGGTGGACTGATGCGCAGGCAGTAGGTGTAGGCCGGCCCACCTTGACCTTGGGCATCAGCCAGGTGCAGCAGGTAAGTGCCGTCCGCCGGTAGCCGCACGCTCAGGAACGAGTCGGCATGATGGGTGGTCAACCCGGCGGCTTTATCTTCGTGATCGTCGTTGGAGGCGACCAGGTTTCCTGCGGCGTCAGTCAAGCGTAGGATCGAGTCTAGCGGCGAGTTGAGCCGGCGGGCGCGCACCTCAGCCACCAACGTGTCGCCTGCGCGGCCTTCGAACTGGAACAGGTCGCAGTCGCCCGGTTGGTTGATCCGACCGCTGATGAGGATGGGCGGTTTGACAGCTTGAGCGCTGGAACGGGTGTTGTTGGGTTCTTGCTCGATGCATGAGGGGAGTGTCTCGACCCAAAACGGCATCGGATTGGACACCAGCGCGTCGTTACGCACTGTGACGGGCAGCAACCCAGGGGCTTGCTGGCTGAGGTCCAGCTCCAACCGTTCGACCGGCAGATTCCAGCCAGTCAACTCGACACTGGCCCGTTGGCCTACCTGTCCTGCCACTGGGAACAGGCTGGTGATGAACGGCAGTTCACCTACTGTGACCCGATACACAAAGTCTTCCCGGCCACGGTAAAGGGCATCCTTGATCTCTAGAAAATAATCGCCTGCGTAGGGAATCTCGTAAAAGAGCACTGGGTCAGGGTTAAACCGGTAATCGTCAGCGTAAGCCAATTCCTTGCCTTGGGCATCGTACAAAGCCACGGTGGCTTGGAACCAGCCTGGCACCGCGTCCGCCAAGTAAGGAATCAACTCGCGGGCTCGAACCACAACGACCAAGCGCATAGGCTGGGCAATACGGAGCCTGAACACGTCCACGTCCCCGGGCATGATCTGGCCGTTGAGGATAGCCGGCAGCTTGGCGATGGTGCTGGCTTGAGCCCGATGTTCGTTTGGTTCTTGTTCGGCAAACTCGGGCAATGACTCGATGCGGAAGCAGAGCGGATTGGACAGGCCGGCGGCGGTAGCCAAACGCAGCTCACGCTGGCCTGGCGGTGCGTTCGAGGCGATCTGGACCTGGAGTGTTACATCCTCGGCTAACTGCGGGTTTTCCCGTGACCGGTTCTTGGGGTTAAGCAGCCGGAGCCGGATTTCTTCCAACTCCTTCTGCGCTGCGGCGCGGGACAGTGTCTCGACCCGGTTGGTATCCAGTTCATTGCGAAAGCTGATGGTGGGCTCGGCGCGGGGCGTAGTCTTGAGTGCGCGCTGGATGTTTTGCATCCGGTCGCGTGCCAGGGCGATCTGCCGCCCGTTGAGCGGCTTGATGTGTTCCAACACACTGGCCGTCACCCCGTCACCGGTCACATATACGTTGGTCACACCGTCCAGACGCTGGCCGGCCAGCTTCACCTTGAAGGAAGAGCCTTGCTGGCCGCCTGCGGGGTAAAGGTAGGCAATATGCGGTTGGCGCTGCGTTTGGGCCGAGCCATTCAGGCCCAGGCCACAGGCCAAGGCCAACAGGGCTGCCCATGCACCGCTGCGGCCAACCAGGGGTTGCGGTGGGAAAGGCCTACGCCAAGGTGTCATCGTCAAGTCCGGTTACATGATTTCACTGAGCCGACCGGCGCGCGGCACGCCTTCGTCCGGGCCGGGGATGACTCGAACCAGCTTGCCTTGCGGGTGAGGCAGGCGGGCATCCAGGTCGATGCCTAACAGTTCATACATGCTGGCGATCAAGTCAACCGGGTAAACCGGACGTTCTTTGACTTCTTCACCCTTGGCATCTGAGGCGCCCACAACCCGCCCGCCTTTGAATCCGCCTCCAGCCACCACGACCGAAAAGACTTTGCCGTAGTGGCCGCGGCCGCCGTTCCAAGGCGGTTCGTAGTCGATCTTGGGTGTTCGACCAAATTCACCGCTCCACCACACAATGGTGGTGTCCAACAAGCCGCGGTCGGCCAGATCTTGGAGTAGCGTAGCCATGCCCCGGTCCAACTCGGGCAACTTGCGACGCATGGCTTGGAAATGTTCCTTGTGCGTGTCCCAACCTTCGTAATTGATGGTCACATACGGCACGCCGCGTTCCACCAAGCGCCGGGCCACCAGGCAGGCCTGGCCGAAGGTGGTCCGACCGTACCGGTCACGCAGTTCGGGCTTTTCTTCGGACAGATCGAACACCTTGCCTGCGTCGCCCAAGATCAACTCGTAAGCTTGCACTTCGCAGGCTTGCCATTCTTTCAGTTGCGGCTCATCCGGTAACAGGCGGCGCAAGGCATCCAGCCGATGCAGCAGCTCGCGCCGGCTGTGCTGTCGCGCTTCAGACACCCCTTGGGCCACGATGCCCTCCACCACAAACGGTGTTCGGGCTGGATCACCACCAGTGGCAAAGGGCTTGTAACGCGAGCCCAGGAAACCCGCTTCGGAAAACCGACCCTGCGGCTTGGTCAACACCACATAAGGCGGAATCAAGCTTTGGTAACCGGCACCGTAACCCTTGAACAACGCCACCACTGCGCCCACCGCTGGATAGACCTCGTTGCCGCCCGGTTTGCGCCCGGTCTGCACCAGATACGACGCGGTCTCATGCCCATTGATCCCGTGGGTCATGCTGCGGATGATGGCGTATTTGTCGGCCTGTTGGGCCAGCAGCGGCAGCATCTCGCATATCCGGATGCCATCGACGTTAGTGGCAATGGGGTTGGTAAACGGTCCGCAGTAAGCCGGACCGGCTTCGGGCTTGGGGTCGAAGGTGTCCAGATGCGACGGCCCGCCCCACATCCAGATTTGGATCACCGATTTGGCCTTAGCTTTGGGCTTGGGCGCTGCCGCTGAGGCATCGGAGGCCGGTTTGACCGCGTTGGTTACAGCGGCAGCCCAGGCGGGCCGCCCCAGGCCGGCTACCCAGGCCAGCCCGGCTGCCCCCAACAGACTGCGCCGAAGCGCTTCGCGGCGGGACATGCGCGCGGCTAAAGTCTCGGAACCGCAAACGGTAAGTTCCACTTGGCCGAGTTCAGAGCTTGACCCGTCTCTCATACGTCAGCATCCATAACCTGCGCCCGGTGCGCGCCAATGTCAATGGCGCCGGCTACCGGCACGGACACTTGTTTAGACGCGCGTATCAGCGCTTTAGTTTCAGCCTACCTTCGGGTCTTTCGCCCACTGCGACGGGCCGGGTGCCCTTCAGGTTCAGCCCTTGGCCTGGCGGTTACCGGTCAACGGGGCTGGCGGCGCCCAACTGTTCGACCAGATCCTCAACCGTCCAGTTCGGTCGCTGCCGCTCCAGCACATCTGCCGTGGCGCCGTGCTGCCAGACGCCGTAGCGCAGTGCCTGTAACGGGCTCCGTTGCAGCTCAGGTTGTGCCAGCCAACCGCCCAGATACCCGGCCAGCACATCCCCACTGCCGCCCTGGGCCAGGCGCGGGTTACCGCTCGAGTTGATGTAAAGGGTTTCCCTGCCACGACCGATTAGGGTCTGATACCCTTTCAGGACCACGTAACAATCGCCCAACTGCTGCGACAGCGCCCGCAGCGCGCCTGGCCGGTCCTCCTGCACCGCAGCGGAGGACCAGCCCAGCAGCCGACCCGCTTCACCCGGATGCGGCGTGACCACACGCAGGTGAGGCACCGGCTCGGTGAGCTCGCGCAGCCACACCAGAGCACTGGCATCCACCAACATCGGCATCTGCGCCTGACGCCACATCTGCACTGTGAACTGTTTGACGAATTCGGGCAAATCCTCGACGGCCAACCCGGGCCCCACCACCAAGCCAGTGCAATTGGCTGGCAGCATCATGCCCGGTCGCCATGGCCGCACCATGACTGCTTGGAGCTGAGCCGCTACTGGCGCATACACTTCCGGAGCCGTGATCAAGGTGATCAAACCCGGTTGAGCCCGTTGCGCGCCGCGTGCAGCCAACACCGCCGCGCCGTGATAGCCCAGGCTACCGGCCACAATCACCAAATGCCCGAAGCTCCCTTTATGGGCGGCGACCGGGCGCACCGGTGGCCACCCCACGAAGTCTTCGGGCGTGGTCCAAGCCAATTCGGTCTGGAACCGATACTCTGCCAGCCCGATGTCAGCCGCTACATCCAGCCGCCCCACAAATGGCCAGGCAGACGCTTTGAGCAGGCCCTGTTTAACCGCGCCCAAAGTCAGGGTATGACTAGCCCGGATCGGCTCGCCTAATGGCAGGCCCGTATCCGCATTGAGGCCCGAGGGCACATCCACTGCCAGGATAGGCGCATTGAGTCGGTTGATCCGCTCGATCAACCGGTTCCAAGCCTCTGACAATGGGCGGTTCAGCCCGATGCCAAACAGCCCGTCCACAATCAACGCCGGCGGCGGCTGCACTAGCCGTTCGAGCTGGTTACCCGCAGCCTCCGGGTCGGTGACCCGCAGGGTAGCCACCTGACGGCCTGTGATCGATTCAGCCGCCACCATGGCATCGTCGCCGTTGTGACCTTTGCCGGCCAGAACCAAGATGCGGTCCCCAGCGCGCGTAAGGGCTTCAGCCTTTCGCGCCACAGCTTGGCCAGCACGGCGAATGACGGCTTGCTCGGTCTGACCCGAGGCCCAAGTGGCCTTTTCCCACTCGCGCATTTGGGCCACGGTAATCACCGGGATGGGCATGGCTACTAGGCGGTTGGGCTCACACTGGTCAACGCACCATTGGCTGGAGCCCTGGGGCCGAACCGCCGGTACGATTCCCGAATCAATCCCAGCGGTGACTTACCGGCATGCGCCTTATTTCTTTTTCTTGTCCCAGCCTTGGTCACGGATGAACTGCGCCACAGCCACCTTGGGACTGAAGTCAGTAGGAACGATCTTGAACCGAGCCAGGTAATTGAACGCCTCGTTCAGGTTCCTGACCTCATCCCGCTTGGCACTGAGCCGGTCCGCAGGCAGTGCCTTCAAACTGTCCAGATACTGGCCAGCCAACCGTTCGACCCGCTGCATCGTGGCATCGTCCTTTTCATAGATCAGCGATTCCATCAGCCGCAACAGCTCCGGCAACGGATGAGCTGGATCGCGCAGTGTAGCGGCGTCCTCGCGGATCGAGGCGGCGATTTCTTTGCGCTTGGCCATGGTGGCCTCAGTGGTCAGATACCCGTCCGTGCCTCCTTCAGCAGGGCGCGGTGGCAGGGGGCGGTACCAGATGTTGCGGAACCGGGTCGGGTTACCGTGATCCTGCAAACTCAACGGCCCTTTCTCGGGGAACGGTCCAGGCCGGCTCCGATGCATATGACCCCCCGGCCCTTCCAGGGGGGTGTGGTCCTGCACCAACACACCATTCAAGAACACCGTCACATACCCGGGGTCCAACACCTGCCCACCTTTGTAAATAGGCCGGCGAAACACAATGTCATACACCTGGAATTGTCCGGGCGGGTTTAGCGGCAGGGCCATGGGCGGGTTGATCCCGTAATAGGCGCCGGCATGGCCATCGGCGTAAGTGTAATTGTTGTAGGAGTCCAGCACCTGGATCTCCAGTAAGTCCATCAAAAATACCCCGCTGTTGCCTCGGCCTTGACCGCTGCCTTCCACCTTGGCCGGCGCAGCCCACTCGATGTGCAGTTGGCAATCGCCAAACCGCTCCTTGGTCCGGATGCTGCCTTTGCCTGGAGCCACTTGCATCACCCCGTTGGTCACGATCCACGGGGCCGGGCCGCCCTTGGCACTTTCCCATTTGGACAAATCTGTCCCATCGAACAACACAATGGCGTCCGAAGGCGGGCGCCCGGGTGCCTCTTGCGAACTGAATGTGCCGGGCACAACTACCTTGGGCTGCGGTCGATTCCGATCATGCACAGCCCAAGGATGATGATCATCGGGTGGATCACCGTAAAAGACCGGCCCCGGCGGTGGCACCGCCCAGCTAGTCCAACCCAAACCCAAAACCAATCCTACCCACAACTTGGCTGCACAAGTTCGCATGGGCCGAACATGACCCGCCACCCCCAGCCTGTCAACCGCTCACTGTTCGCGCCGCTCGCCCGCCACCCCGCTCCAAGCCGTCTTGGATATTATTGGGGCCTGGTTACGCGGAGGCTTTTTGGACTTTGCCCCGTGGGAGTCGGGCTGCTAGCTTGGCACCGATGTCTGAGTTTGTGCACTACGTCAATCAGAATGCGGCCCGGATCACGCCCCGGGTGGTGGAGCAGGTGTTGCGGCAACTGCCCTTGTGGAAAGTGGAGTTTACGCAGATCAGGGCGCCCCAATACCCGCACTTGGTGGACCAGCTCGAGTTCTTAGCCAACGTAGTGGAAGATGTGATCGAAGGCGCCTACAAGGACCTGCCCTACTACGCCTTGGCCCAAGCAGTGTTTGCCTTGGCCTACGCGCATCGGAAGGTGGACATTGTGCCGGACGTGGTGCCGGGGCTGGGCCGAGCCGACGATTCCAGCGTAGTGCGGGCGGTGTTGATGCAGCACGAGAAGGCCTTCGCCCAATACGCCCTGGCTCAAAAAATCAACTGGGCGCGCATCAGTAACAAGGCGTGAGCCTACCCGGCGTGCGGTTTGACCGGAGGCGGAAGCTTGTGGTCTGGTGGCCACAAGCCCGCGCTGCGGAGGTTGCCGGATGCGTATTCTGAACCTGAATCCCGACACTGCCATCGGCGCCAGCGCGTGGCTGGTGGAGATCGACGGCCACCGGCTGTTGCTGGACGCAGGCACCCATCCCAAACGCGAAGGCCGCGCCAGCTTGCCCCTCTACAGCTTGATCCAAGACCTGGAGGTGGACGCCATTGCCATATCGCATTGTCACCACGATCACGTCGGCTCATTGCCGGTAGCCATGCGCTACTTCCCACGGGCCCACGTGTTGTTGACGGAACTGAGCTATTTCCTGGTCGAGCGCGTGCTGCACAACTCGGTCAACGTGATGACCCGTCAACGCGACGAACTGGGCATCACCGAATACCCACTGTATTCGCATGATGAAGTGGACGAGATTGCCCCCCGGTTCCAAGGCTTCCGCTACAATCGCGAGATCGAATGGGGCGCTTACCCCAAGCGCCGCGCGGGCATCCAGTCGCCCACGCTGGAGTTCTTCGACGCGGGCCATGTGCTGGGTTCAGCCGGCATCTTGGTTCGCGGCCAACGCGAAAGCCTCTTTTACACCGGCGACGTCTCTTTCCGCGACCAAACCATTCAACGCGCCGCCCGATTCGAGGATGTGCAGGCTGATGTGCTGCTGGTTGAAACCACCCGCGGCAGCCGCGCTACACCACCTGGGTTTAGTCGTGAGGCTGAGATTGACCGATTCATAGCCGCCATCCGCCGTGTGCTGGCGCGCAAAGGCTCGGTGTTGATCCCCACCTTTGCCCTGGGCCGCACCCAGGAGATCCTGGCCACCTTGGCGCTCCGGATGCGCACCGGCCAGTTGCGTCGGCAACCAGTCTATGTGGGTGGCTTGGGCTTTGTGTTTACCGAAATTTACGACCTGGAGGCGCACCGGACCCATCGGCACCACCCCAACCTCCGGTTGACCGAGGCATTGAACCTGGTGGTGCTGGACCCGCTCGAGCTGGAAACCCTCAGCCTCAACAAAGGCGGCATCTTCGTGCTCACCGCAGGCATGATGACCGAACACACCGCAGCCCACGACTTGGCCCTGCGCATCCTCCACGACGAACGGCACGCAGTGTTCTTTGTGGGCTACGCCGATCCCGATACACCCGGCGGTCGCCTCAAAGCTTCACAATACGGCGAAAAATTCCTCTTCAGCGCTCAAGCTGGCGAACCGCAGCGGCGGTGTGAGGTGCTGGATTTCGACCTCACAGCGCATGCGTTGCGCGAAGACTTGGTCGAGTTTGTCAGTCAAGTAGGCCCGCGTGTGGTCGTGCTGGGCCATGGCGACGCCCAGGCTAGACAATGGGTCGCAGACCAAATCGCCCAACGCCTTCCCAAAGCTCGGATTTTGCAACCTGACCCGGGCCAGTGGATCGAAGTATGAGCACGGTTTGGATGGTCACCAGTCCGAGGCGGCACGGAACACTGCGCCAGATGTGTGCTGGGAGCGGTTGGCTGGCACAATCTGTGCTCCGCAGAACACCCGCCTCCGGGCAACTGCCCGTAGGTGGACAAAAAATCCGGCCAGCGGCCAAAAAAATTTTCGGCGCTCAGGCGTTCTGAGCCAGGTTCTTGGTCGGCGCTATTGCGATAAGCTATTGATGCGCAGGGCCTTATGCCGACGAACCCGGGGCCAGAAAAACGTTCAAAAAAATCCGCAGAAAAGTGTTGACAGACCCGCGCACCCATAGGATATTGGGGCGCACACAGAAACACACAGAACACATAAGACACATGAGAACGAAGAAACTGCTCTTAACGGCTGCGGTCGGCTTGGTGGCAACCGCCACCTCCTTCGCGCAGATTTATTCGGTGAACGCCGTGGGCTACGTCAATGTGACCGTGCCTGCGGACGGGACAAAGCTAGCCTTGCTAGCCAACCCGCTCAACGGAACCAACAACGACCTGAACACCATCCTCCCGCTGACGGACCTGAACATTGGGACTTACATTTACCTATGGGACGAGGCTACTCAGAACTATGAGTCGGTGGCCTGGTTTGGTACGGCGGTGGGCTGGATTCCTAATGCGACCGTCAATCCTGGCACGGGGTTCTTCATCCTAGCATCAGACCCATCCGGGACCCTTAACATAACCTTTGTAGGCGAAGTTCCCCAAGGTCATCTCGTGAATCCCTTGCCTCCTGGCCCGCAGCTTGGGCTAAAGTCTTCAATCGTGCCGCAAGCCGGTAAGCTCCCCGAGCTGGCCTTCCCGGGTGAGGTGGGGGACTACGTTTACCTGTGGGACGTCGCAACCCAGAACTACGTGGCGCAGGCGTACTTCGGGCTAGGCGGTGACCTTGATTGGATCCCGAACGAGGTAATCCAAGTCGCCCAGGGGTTCTTTGTGCAAAAGGGCCCGGGTAATACTGGCCTCAACTGGGTGAGGGATTTCAGCGTTAACCCGTAAAACAACTTGTAAATCAGAAACCAACCAACCTGAAAACACGTGACTATGAAAAAGACAACGATGATCGGACTGGCAACCTTGATGGCCGCTGCGCTCAGCTACGGCCAAGGTACGGTGACCTTCGCTAATCCGGGAGCTGCGGTTTCGAATATGCTAACCTCGGCTCCGGTACCGGCGGGGAATGCGTTCTGGGCAGCCCTATATTGGCTCCCTGATTCGCCAAATCCCCCTACCACAGCCGACTTTGATGCGGCTGGGCCCACGGCAATCGCTTACACTACAAACTTCGTAGCTGCTGGCGTTATCATGGGTGGAACCGTGAGGATTGAAGGCATTACGCCGCCCGGTGGTAATGCTTGGTTCCAAGTGCGGGCGTGGGAGCATATCTATGGTGGAAGGCAGATTAATAGCTACGCTGAGGCTCTAGCCACTCCGGTTGATCCCACCGCGGGCCGTCCGATTTTGGCCGGCACGTCCAACATCTTCAAGGTGGACACCGGCGATCCCACGACTACCCCACCGGGAACTCCTGGGCCGTTGACCGGAACCGGAAAGCTCAGGGGCTTCTACGTGGTGCCAGTGCCTGAGCCTTCGCTGGTCGGGCTGGGTGTGCTGGGGATTGGCGCACTGTTGATGCTGCGTCGCCGCAGCTAAACAGCTCTGTCTGTTGACTTCACAGGCCGCCCGTTCTGGGCGGCCTTTTTGTTGTAGCAGCCCAAGCTCAGTCGCCACACGCTGGGCGCTCAAACAGCTCGGCACAAGTTGCTGCAGCCCGGCTCCAAGAGGATGCAGCCCTGCAGTCTTGGCGTCTCTGTGGTTAACTGATGGCGCCACCTTTGCGCAGGGCGTCGCCATGGTTTTGGCCGCCCCAAGTCCGAAGCACCAAATCCGAATCCCCAGAGAAATCCTGACGCACAAAAGGCCGGAAATCCAAAACGGCCACACAGACTGAGGCCCAGCCGTAGCAAAAGCCCCCAGACTGCACCAGCTTCGCCCTGGGCTGCGGCGGTCATGGGGAGCACCGGCCGCTGGCCGGTCGGTTTCGGCGGCTCGCCGAAACCATTCTGCCCAGCTTCGATCTCGCAGCTCCATGCGGTGTGCCCTGCACCCCACAGCCTGGCGACTGGCCGCTGAGGGCACAGGAGTCCGTGGCTGGGCGAATTTTTCGCAGCGCAGGCCGGTAGCCAGCCGTGTCTCGGGTTGGTAATCCGCACACCCTTCCCCCCCAGCGCAGCCCCGCCGATCCTCAGTTGACTAGGTACAAGTCCGAAGGCTGACACCAGCCGCTGGCCGTTCGGTTTCGGGGGCTCGCCGAACCCACAACCCGAGGCCCGAGCTGCGAGCTCGGAGCGTACAACTCCTACCTGCATGCTCCATGCTCTAGGGCTGGTTTTTGGCCCTTTGTGCTCGGTCCTCAGTCTCCTTCTGCGCTCAAGGCCTTAAGCCCCAGCCTTTAGGCTCCGTGGCCGTGCTTCAGGCCTCACACGCCGTGCTATTGAACCTGCACGACGCACTGTTCGAAGGCCGGGCTCTAACCACGGTGGGTGGAGCGTCTGTTCCTCGGTGGCAACCTAGGTTTGTGAAGCCTCGATGGAGGCGGGAAACAGGCTGCTTTGCCACCGTATGCGTGAAAAAGGGGTTCCCGAGCCACTTTCAACGGTCATTCACCCAGCCCGTGGTGCTTCGACGATTGGCTTTGGCCCGGGCCCACGGTGAACCCCAACCGGCCAGGGCCGCCGGCCCCCGAGCTCGATGTGGAAGCGCCAGGCGGCCGCGTTGTCCGGACCAGCGTTGTGTCGCAGAACCGGGTCAATTCATTAGCTCTGCACCACCCGTTGCAGGAATTCCATGCGCTCCGCTTGCCCTGGGCCGTCCCAGGTGGCATTCGTATCGGGTCCAGTTGAACTCCAGCAGCGCAACGAAATTGAACAGCGCCTTGAACTGGGTTCAGTAAAGTCCGCCGGTGTAATGGCGCGGCAGAAACGCGTTGCCGAAGCGGAAGATGATCGTTTGTCTGGCCCCCTGCAGATAGGCTCCAAGGACAGGCCGGCCGTTCAGGTCGGTGAAACACCGGTCTGAGGTCACCCTTGCGGTGCTGTTCGATTCGTTGCGCGGCAGGCTGGGTAATAATCACCCCGGCAATGACGCCCCAACTCCTAAAAGATGGGCGGATCCGATGAGTAACGACAGTTCTCGTGAGCGCCTTTGGCTGCGGGACGAGTTTACCAACCCGATCCGGCTCAGCCGAATAAGATGCGGGCCGATTGGTCTGGCTTCGGATCGAGCTGGCCAACGGCGACCTCCTCGACCGGTGGTCCGGCGTGTCAAGACGGGGATTTCGCGGAACGCTCCCATCCTCTTTGGACCTTGGACCCTGAACGCGAAGCCAGCCGACGCGCTATCATGCAAAGGCGCCAGTTCTATCAGCGCTCGACCATCAAGCCTAACAACGGATCGGGTGAGGTGACGCGGATAGTGTCTCGGCTCCATCCTACACCTCTGAGGCGCGCAAGGGGTAGGCGCCGACGTGAGGCGGCGGCCCGGCGTTTGGATCGGTTGGCTCCATCAAACACCGTGGTAGCCCACTGCAAGGGAAGTTTTTCGCGCTTCTGGTCTGAAGGACGGCTGCCCGCGGCGCCACTAAACGCTCCGGAAGCATTGTCTGCGCGCCCAGCTCATAGCCCAGGCGATGGATCGGGCGTCAAGTGGTGGGCCGTGGGGCTGTGGGGCTCTGGTGCATCTGCGCAAGGGCAGTGAGTCCGGCTGACCTCCCTGCTTGTAGGTCTGCACCGCGGCCAACCACAGCCGGCGGTGGGCAGCCGCCGCCAAACCAACGGCTGGTCTCCGCACCAAACCCAGCAACTGCAAGGCCTTTAGTAAGTGCGGGCCCAAGCCTAAGCACGGTCCAAAGGCGGAAACTCCAACGCCAGTTCCACCGCTGACCCACGCCACCTTAATCGCCACCCACCGACCATCGACAAACACTGCCCTTGGTTCAGGGGCCATGGGTTGAGCTTGTGAGTTGGGGGCGGGTGATTAGGCTGGCGCCTTGATGCGAGCATGCGTGGGTGTAGTGGTAGCGGCGTGGCTAGCGGGGCATGCGCTAGCCGCCGAAAAATGGTTCCAGTTCAGCCAGTGCACTGTAGGCCAGCTCCCCAAGGGGTTCAGTAATTTGGTAGCCGGTGAAGGGCCGCTGGGTGAATGGACGATCGTGCTGGATGAAGTGCCGTCGTTAATGCCGTCGATCACCGGCAAAGCGCCGGTGACGATGCAGCGGCCGGTGTTGGCGCAGGTGTCGCGGGATCGGACCGACGAGCGGTTCCCGCTGTTGATTTACCAGGAGGAGAGCTTCAGCGACTTTCGGTTGCGGGTGCCGTTCAAGATTGTGGGAGGTGAGGTGGAGCAGATAGCTGGTGTGGTGTTTCGGTTTGTGGACCCGCGCAACTTCTATTACGTGCGGGCCAGTGCACCCAGCGGCACGCTTTACTTTTTCAAGGTAGTGGACGGGGTGCGCTCGCCGCCCATCGGGGTGCGGACCAATGTGGCCGCGGGTGTGTGGCACACCTTGGAGGTCGAATGCCAGGGCACCCAAATCCGCGTGTGGTTCAACGGCACGGAAGCCTTTCCGGCGTTGCAGGATCGCAGTTTTGCCAGTGGTAAGGTCGGGTTCTGGACCAAGTCCGATGCCGTCAGTTATTTCGGCGATACGCAGATTGTGTATAAGCCGCGCGAGACTTTGGCGGCGGTGCTGGTGCGCGAGGCCTACCAGAAATACAAGCGTTTGCGTGGCCTGAAAATTTACGCCGCTTCGACCAATGATCCACAGCCGCGCATCATTGCCAGCTTGGACCCGAGCGAGATCGGCCAGCCTGCACCCAAAGAAGAGCAGGATGTGCTGGCTCGAGGCACGATGTATTGCGGCAAAAGCCGAGGTGAAGTGGTCGTGACCCTTCCGTTGCGGGACGTCAACGGCACGGTGGCGGCTGCGGTGCGGGTGGTGATGAGCTCGTTCCCGGGTCAGACCGAGCAGCAGGCTGTGGCTCGGGCGCTGCCGGTGGTGCGGTTGATGGAGCGGCGGGTCTTTCGGGCCTCGGACTTGTTCGAGTAAGTGCGCCTGCTGGGCAGCCAAGCGGCCGGGCTGGCTGGTGGACCGCTGATCGCAGCCATTCACAAGCTACTTGGGGGCCGGTACAGGTGCCTAGCCAGAAGCCGGCACCAGGATGGTCTGACCAAACTCGGGCACGCGAAATTGCTCCGGGGCCACTCCGTGCGCGCGCCGGGCCAGGTCCAAGGCATGGATGGGGTCGTCGATGCCTTCGTCAGTGATTCGGAATGTGCCGAAGTGCATGGCCAAGCTCAGGCGCGCCCGCACGTCCAAGTGGGCCCGAACTGCCTCATCGGGGTTCATATGGGCTTTGTGCATGAACCAGCGCGGTTCGTAAGCGCCGATGGGGATCAACGCCAGATCGATCGGGCCGAAGCGCCGGCCAATTTCCTTGAAGTGCGCGGCGTAGCCTGTGTCGCCTGCAAAGTAAATCCTGCGTCTGCTTGCCTCGGCCAGAAACCCGCCCCACAACGCCCGGTCGCGGTCGTGCAGGCTGCGACAGGAAAAGTGCTGCGCCGGCACGTAGGTCACCTGGAGACTAGGGCTGACCCAGTGCGTCTGCCACCAATCCAATTCGATCACCCGCTGCAGGCCGTGGCGGCTTAGCAAGGCGCTGTTGCGCAGCCCGGTGATGATCAGCGGCGCCCACAGCCGGCTCAAGCGTTTGAGCGTGGGCAGGTCCAGGTGATCGTAGTGGTTATGGCTCAACAGCACGCAGTGAATCGGCGGTAATGCCTCCAACGGCACCCCTGGAGGCCGTACCCGGCGCGGCCCGCCCAAATTCCAAGGGCCCACTCGCTCCGAATAGACCGGATCCGTCAGCAGGTTCAACCCGTCCACCTGCAGCAGGAAGGTCGATTGATTGATAAAAGTGGCTGCAATGGTTCCCGGCGACAGGTGTCGGGGCGGCGGCTCCCAAGGTGGGTTAGCCAATTGCTTGGGCCAGGGCTTGCGTCGGCGCGACACGGCCCACTTAAGCTGCTGCATCAAACCGCGGCCCGCCGGGCCGGCCGGGTTGCGGAACCGCTTGCCGTGGTGATGCGGCGGGGGCGGGTCGGCGTGAGCCTTCGGGCCTGCCAGCAGTTTGTTTGCCCACGACAAACCACTAATCATTGCAAGAGCCCAAGTCCAGCAGTCGGCTGGCCAATTTGTCCGGGGGGCGACGCCACCCTTGGCCCAGCAACCGGCGCGCCCGACTCACCACCCAGTCCCACTGAAACGCTGGGCCCGGATCGACCTTGTTGGTCTGCACATGCCAATGCCCGAGCAACCCGCTGTAATGGGCCAAGGTTTCGTCCGGCAACTTGTGCGTGATGAGCCGGCCTTGGGCATCGCGCGGGTAATCGCAGCGGACTTTTGGGAAAACCCGACACAGCGTGGCAATCAACCGTGCCAACGCAGCGTATTGCTCCGGGGTAAAGTCGTATTGGACCAGTTCTTGGCCTTGCACCACGCCTACCACGGGCTGGGGCCGAGCTGGTCGGCCCACAAAACCCCGCGTCCGCAGGCCGCCATCGCCAAGCCGGGGCGGGATAGTGATGCGCACGCGGCCACGGCTGTCGGGTGCATACCATTCGTGGAACGGGTTGGGTTTACCCACCGGATAGGCCCCGATATGGGCCATCTCGATGCCCACCGAGCGGTCATTGGCAATGGTGGCATGCCAAGCCCGTTCCTTCAGATCGAGCGTCTGGTAAATGGTGCCGTCCAAGTCCAGCAAGAAATGCGCGCTGAGCCCGCGCACATCGTGCAGCACTTTGAAACATTGCCGACTGGTGCCGCAAGCGTCGTAGTGCACCACCACCTGGTCCACCACCCGCTGGAGCCGGGCTAGCTCCCAGCCGCCACCACGGACCTGATCGAGTTCCTCAGCGCTCAAGCCAGCCCGGCGCAAACCGTAGCGGTTGGGCGTCTCCAGCGCGCGGACTGCAGCGCGACTGGCTTCCCAAGAAGCCTGGTCCAGCGGGCTGAATCGGCGTTCGACCCGGTAAGCATCGTAGCCACCAGGGTCCAGCCAGGTAACCACGCGCGTGCCGGTATGCACCAACTGGCCCGCCACAACGATTTCGTCGCCGTGACGGCGGACCAGTGTGCCGGGCCTGGGGCAAGTGGCGCAACCGCACGCCACCGCCATCAGCAGCAGTGCCGCCATCCATACCCGGCCCGTGCGGCCTGGACGGCAAGCCGGTTGGCTGATGCCCAACTCAGCCCGATTCATCGGCGGCCAATTGGGAATCAGCCAGGGATTGAAGGCAAGCACGATCTACTGGGCCTGGACGGCTGACTAGTTGTGCGGCATGCCGGGCTTGCAGGTGAGGAGAGAGCATGGGGCATGGGGCATGGAGCATCGGGCATGGGGCGTGGAGCATGGAGTGTGTGACAGGCAGTTGCCCGTCAGAATCGCCGGGTTTCACGCGGAGCAGGTTCGGGCAGGAGGGCTTGGCCTGAGGCTTGAGGCCGACGCACTTTGGCCGGGGCAGCACAAAGCTGGGCTGCTGAGACTCGATACCGCGGAGCATTGACCTCAGTTCCGCGCTGTGTTGTTGACTTGCGCGGGGCTGTGCACTGTAGGTGCAAGCCTAGGCTTGCGTCTCGCCAACTTCCCGGCAGATTGCTTGGGCCTTATGCGTCAAACCAGCAAATGCCCGTTCACGCTGACCGCATCGGTGTCAGCCGCCTGCAGAGGATGCGCCTGGTTAGACTGGGTTGGGTTAGTGGCCTTGGCAGTGGCTGGACTGCTGCTGGGCTGCAGCGACCCGGCTGAACTGCAGGCCCGCATCCCAGGCCGTTACCAGCAGGTCCAGCCTGCAGTGGATGGGTTGGAACAGATTTTTACCCTGGAGTTGCGTCCGGACTGGAGCTGCGTGCTAAGCCGGGAATACGTCAAGAAGGGCAAGGTGACCCAATCGGGTACCTGGACCAACCAGGGTCGGAAGGTGGTCATCACTTTACAGTCTCGCCACAAAGAACGGCCGCCCGAGGTCTTCGAGTTCAAGTATCGAGGGACCAAGCTGGTGTGCACGCAGTGGGATCCACAGCTCTACGGCACGGAAGGTTTAGGCACTTTTCTAAGGCAAGAAGGCTCGGGCAAACCGTAGGCCTGGCGCAGGCGACTGGCAGCCAAGGCAGCCGGGCATGCAGGCAAGAGGCTGCTTTCTGAGGTGCTGGCATCCAGCTCAGCCTTAGGTGTGCCCTGCAACGGCTGCAACGGCAGCCGCGCATCCGTGCAAGCCCCCTACGTTCGCGCCTCGCGGCGGCACCGGGCCGCGCTTACCTCAGGCAAGCTCGCGCTACACCGCGATCTGAATCGAGCGTGGCCGAGCTTGCCTGCAGTCAGGCAGGCGCCAGACTGGCAGCTTTAGACACGAGCCTGTGGCCATGACCGTCCTTGAGAACGAACCGCTAAGCCGGCACACCACGTTGCGTGTGGGCGGTCCGGCTAGGTTCTGGACTGAAGTGAGAACGCTGGCTGAGCTGCGCGCGGCCCTGGCGTTTGCGCAGACGCGCGCCTTGCCCGTGGCGGTGTTGGGGCAAGGGGCCAACGTGCTGGTCTCAGACGCCGGGTTCGATGGTTTGGTTGTGAAAATGGCTACCTGCGGTGTCCAAGTGCTCGACCAAACTGGCTCGCGTGCCGTGGTGGTGGCTGAGGCGGGCCAAGAATGGGACCGACTAGTGGCCTGGGCAGTCGAGCAGGGGTTGGGTGGGTTGGAGAATTTGTCGGCGATCCCCGGCAGCGTGGGCGGGGCGGTGGTAGGCAACATTGGCGCTTATGGGGTCGAGCTGGGCCAACGGCTGCTGTGGGTCGAGGCCTTGGACCGCCGCACCGGCGCGGTCCGCCTGTTGCCCAAGAGCGCATGCCAGTTGGGGTATCGCCACAGCTTGTTTAAGACGCCCGAGGGCCGAGCCTACATTGTCTTGCGTGCGGCGTTCGAACTGCGCACCGACGCAGCCCCGCAGTTAACCTACGCGGACCTTCAGGAATACTTCGGCGCCAGGGGTGCGCCGTCACCCACGTTAGCCCAGGTGCGTCAGGCCATCCTGGCTATTCGCAGACAGAAGCTGCCCGATGTCACCCAAATGGGCACCGCGGGCTCCTTTTTCAAGAACCCAATCGTTCCCCGGACCCGATATGAAGCTTTGGCCAAGCGCTACCCGGGGTTACCCGGATACGAGGTCGGCCCCGACCAAGTGAAGGTGCCGCTGGGCTGGATACTGGACAAGGTTTGTCACCTCAAAGGCGTCCGACGCGATGCAGTGGGTACCTACCCGCATCAAGCGTTGGTGGTGGTCAACTACGGCGCCACCGCCCGGCAAATCGAGGCCTTTGCCGCCGAGTTGGCTGCTGCCATTCGCGCTGCCACCGGTCTTGAGCCGGAATGGGAAGTCGAGCGGCTAGGCTAAGACTTTGAGCCTGGCGCTTGCCGCGCATTTGCGCGGTGCGCTTCGCACGGCCCCTAGCACTGTCCGGCTGACTGCCGGCTTCAGGACTTGAGCCCACGCAGGTTCAGCTCCAGCCGTTTGTTCTCCTTCAACAGCTCAGCCATGGTGAGTCGGGTGCGACGCAAGGCGGCTTCCCGACCCAAGATTGTGGCCAAGGCACCATCGACAGACCGGCGCACCGTGGGATTGGTGAAATCGCCGTGGACGATGCTGCGGTAGAACGTGGCGATGTTCCGAACTGCCCCGGCCTCGTAGAGGTTTTCCACTTGGCCACTGTAACCGGTTTCGGTGCTTTTGAGAAAGGCGCGACCGCCGTAACCGATTTGCGCGTAACCTTTCTGCCCATGGATCAGGCAGGCCACATCGAACCCGGTCTGGTTATTGAGGTGTTTGCCGCGGTGATCGACCAGTAGGCCATCGGCAAACTCAAACAGGATCGCGAAGGTATCATGGCTGTCGCCATGCGGGTTGGGCCGCATGCGACGCGACACGCCCATGGCGGCTATTGGCCGGCTGCCGGCCACCCACAACGCCGCGTCCACTGCATGAATACAGGCGTTGACATGGTAGCTACCGCCAATAGCCACGTCGTTAACCCAGATGAGACTGCGCAACCGGCTCTCCAGAGTGTCGGTCAGCGGCGGGTCACTGAATGTGCCGGCAAAATAGTGGCTGTGAACGACCGCCACAGGCCCGATCTCACCCGCCTGCACCATCTTCATCACCTCTTGGTTGTGGGGATCAGTGGGGATTTGGTAGTCCACCAAGAAACACCGGCCTCGGGCGGTGGCTTTCTGCGCCGCCGCTTCGATTTGGAGGCAGCCCGGCACATCCACCGCCACCGGTTTGGCCATGTACACGTGCAGTCCCGCTTCGACCGCCGCGGTAGCTTGCTCGGGGAAGAAACAGGGCGGTCCTTCCAAAGCGACGGCTTCGACACCAGACTCGATAACCCGCTTGTAACCCGACAGGGTCGAGAACCGGCGGGCCTTGTCCACGCCCAAGGCATCGCCGCAGGCGTCAGCAACCGATTGAAAATAGTCGGCCACAGCCCAAATGTCGTATCCGCCATGGCGCTTGAACAGTTGGCCAATCCAAGCGCCTCGACCACCGCAACCAATCAGGCCCAGCTTGATCTTGCGTTCAAATTGGCCTGAGGGTGCCTCGCCAGCCTGGCTGAGCCAGACTTGGCTACTTGGCGCTATCATAGCCATGGCCAAACTGCCTTGGAGGAACTGGCGTCGGCTTAACGAACGGCTGGTTGGGCCCGTCATTTGCGATGTCATGCCTGATGCAGCTTTCATGGTGCAGAAGTTGGTGTCTGGCCCATTGGACGCCAAGGTGAGAATCGAGCTTCAGGCAGACGCGATCTTTAGGCCGACCAACCCGCAAGCGGATTCGCCTCCTGACCCGGGCACGTACGCCGTTCACCACAGCCAATTGACGCGGCAGCCAAGGCCTTGCCCTGCGCTGAGGCGTGGACCAGGGCGCCGCCGCACGCGTGCGGCCCCGCCGCAGTGCGGGATCGTGATTCTTCGGGAAAACCCGGTTCCTATCGAGCAGGGCCAGCGGAGGCGCAGCTTACGTGCGAAACACCCACTGATACACTTGGCGGATGGCGCGCCGGTAGCCCGCCACGGCTTGGCGGAATTCATCCGGGCTGGCAAAGCCGCACCGGACCGAGACTCGATAGAACGGGGCTGGATCGATCGGTAGCTCGGTTTCGCCTTCGAAGCTCCAGCGCCGCAAAATGCCCTCGATGCGGCGCAGGTGCCGGTAATTGTCGATCAGTTGGTTAGCCAGCTCGGGTGGCAAGGCGCCGGTGTCGCGCGCCCGTTCCAAGGCCCGGAGCGTGTTAGGTTCATGCCACCCGTGTTCTAGCGACAGAGCCTGCGCGATAAACTCGGCGTCCATCAGCCCCCCGGCACCGGTCTTGATAGCCAGGGCTTCCTGGCCGGGCGGCGTGCGTTCCTTTTCGATGCGCTGTCGCATCTGGGCAATCTGACTTTTCCAGTCTGGGGTATAAGCGGCTAAGCCGGTCTTGCGGGCTGAAGGGCGGCGGCACCCTGGGCTTGGGCGACCGGCCGCCCCGGACTGCCCGGTGCCCAGAGTAAAACCGGAGGCGACCGATTCAGGTCGGAAATCGGTAAGCTGAGCGGCCATGGCTTGGAACTGCTGGCCCAGCTCGGGATTGCCAGCCACGGCACGGCACCGGCTCAGGGCTTGGATTTCCCACAATTGCGCGCGGTGCCGGTAGTAGTCCTCATAGGCGCTGAGGGTGTTGACCAGCAGACCTTTTTCGCCGTCGGGCCGCAGCCGGGCATCCAGGTGGAACACGATGCCCTGGGCCGTGCGCCGGCTCAGCAACTCAATCACTTCGGTGGCCAGGCGTTGGAGCCGGCTCAGGTCTTTGGCCGAGTCCGAGCTCACAAACAGCACGTCCAGGTCAGACCCGTAGGTGACTTCCTGGCCGCCCAGCTTGCCCAAGCCGATGATGGCCAGGGGCGAGGAGCGGAACCGATGCCGGCGCAACACCACCTCCAACGCATACTGCAAACAGGCATCAGCCAGGTTGGATAGCTCCACCAGGTTCTGCTCCAAATCCACCAACCCGAGAATGTCGCGCAAGCCCAGCCGCATGAACTCGGCTTCGTGATACCGGCGCAACCACTCGAACTGGTCGGGCTCGTCCAGGCCCTGGCGAAGCTCAGCTAATGTTTCGGCAGCGGTCTTGCGCCGCGTTAGCCGGCCACTCAACACCAAGTCGTCCACCAAGTCAGGCGTGCGGATGGCGGTTTCGGCCAGAAACTCTGAACGGTCAAAAAGCAGGACCAACAGCTCGAATATCAGCGGGTGCCGTGCCCAGGTCTCGAACAGCAGAGCCCGGGAGCCATAAGCGGCAATAAAGCTGTCCAGCCGGGCCAAGACTCGATCCGGGTCGGATAACACCCACGGTTTGTCCGCCCGGCGCGGGCTTACGCGTCCGTCTGGGCCAAACTTGGGGCACAAGTCCAATAGCCTGGCCACGGCATCCCAAGCCAGGTCCATGGTCCGAGCCGACACGTGGCCAAAACCCGGTCCCTGAATGAAGTGCGTCAGCAACTTGAAGGACTTGTCCACCTGCCGGAATCCGTGCTCGGCCAAGCACTGTTTCCAGGCGGTTGCGTCGGACAAATCTTCCGGCTGCCGCGGTCGCTCGGGCGTCTGGGTTTTGAGTAACTGATCATACACTTGGCGCACGCGTCGGGTGTGCTGCGCCAACGCTGCCTCGAAATCCGCCACCCGCTCGAACCCCATCAGCCGCGCCAGGCGCGCTCGGGCGGCTCGGTCCGCTGGAATGGTGTGGGTTTGCAGATTATGTTCCATCTGGAGCCGGTGCTCGACTTGGCGCAAGAAACAGTAAGCCTGCGCCAGCGCCCGTGCATCGGCTGCCGGTAACAGGTGGTAGCGCGCTAGCTTGTCCAGCACCGCCAAGGTTTGGGTGCCCTGCACAAACGGCAGCCGGCCACCGTGCAGCAGTTGCAGTGTCTGGACGATGAACTCGATCTCGCGAATGCCGCCCCGGCCCAACTTGACATTCCGGTCCAACGCCTCGGGGCCCACCAGCTCCCGTTCGATCCGGTCTTTGATGGCCGCTACCTCGCGCAAGACACTTTCGTGAATTGACCTTGGATAGCGGAAGGGCGTGACGATATCCAAGAACTCAGCCGCCAGCTCTTCGTCGCCCGCTACCCACCGGGCCTTCATCAGCGCCATCCGTTCCCAAGTTTGGCCCCACTGAGCGTAATAATTCTCGCAGCTAGCCAGCGAGCGGACCAGCGGGCCGGCATCGCCTTCGGGCCGGAGCCGCATGTCCACCCGAAACAACGCTCCTTCAGTCGTTACCCGGCTCAACTCGGCGATGAACAACTCCGCCAGGCGCTTAAAGAACTGATGATTGCTGAGAGTGCTGTCCCCAGGCTTCCGGCCTGGACGCGCCCCTTCAGGCCACACCCAGCCTTCCTCGCTGTAAACAAACAGCAGGTCCACATCCGAGCTGTAGTTCAGTTCTTGCCCGCCGAGCTTGCCCAAGCCCAACACACAAAACTGGGTGGGAATCCAGCGCCTTTGATCGGTTTGGTGGAAGGGTCGGCCAAACCGGCGAACCAGATGCTGCTGACAAACCTGCAAGGTGGCCTGCAGACACACCTCAGCCAGGTCCGAGATTTCGTGGGTGATCTCCGGCACGGTGCCCAGCCCGGCCAAATCACGGGCGGCGATACGCAGCATCTCGCGGTGGCGGAACAGGCGCAGCGCACGCGCTGCGCCCGCCAGGTCGTCGTTCTGTAGAGCCAAGGGTAACCAAGTGTCCACCTCGCGTCGCAAGCCTTGCAACCGCCGTGGATGCTTCAGGTGCTCCAGTTCTAACGTCGGCGAAAAGCACTCCGGATGCTGCAGCAGCCACTGGCTCATCACCGGTGACCCACTGAACAACGCAGCCAGAACCCGGGCTTGCTCCTCAGAGGCCGCCTGCAGCGGCTCAGCTAACGGCGTGGCAGCAGCTTGTTCGAGGTAATGCCGCACTCGAGCCGGGTCGGCCGCCGCGCTGAGGGCCTTTTTCCAGACAGGCTGCTGCAGGATGGTTCGGGTGCTGGGCATGGATCAAATGGCGATGCGCTCAATCGTTACGTCGGTCGGCGGCGGTGTTGTGGCCCACCGCAGGCGGCCGACAAAACCGCGCCAAAACCCCAGCCCGTAAGCTATGTGCGTCAAGACCACCAACGGTGCAGCTTGTAGGCTTCGGACCAAGCCGTGGCGCCGCGCCGATACAACAGTCTGTGCGCCCACAGCCAACCCATACAAGCCCAGCGGGAGTAAGCTCCAAGCTCTTGCCCCCACCGCCAGCAGGACTGGCACTGCCGCCAGGTACACCACGAACAGCGGCGGCACAAAATTCAGCGTCGAGCCCGGCGTTGGATGACGTCGGAATTGCTCGGCTCGGCCACGGCCGTAGGTCATCACCATCCGCGCAAACGCAGCCACGCTGTGACGTGGCCGGCGCCAAACCCACAGGTCCGGATCATACACCAGCTTGCCGCCGCGCCGCTGCACCAGGTCCATCAGCGCATTCTCTTCGTTCGGGTAGAGCAGTTCGTCGAAGCCGCCCAAGTCCAACAATGTTTGGCGGCGAGCTACCAAGTTGCACAAGATCAGTTGCTTTTCGCTAGTCGTGCGCACTTGGCCGACGCGCGCGTAGCGGGCGCGGCTGGGGCCAAAAGCCAGGGCACTGGCCAGCACCACGGCAAACACCTGTTCCCACGCCGGGGCATCGGGTGGACACAAACTGGGGCCGCCCACAATTTGCACCGCCGGATCAGCAAAGTGTCGCCATGCCCGCTGCAGCGCGTCCGGGGGCGGGATCGAGTCGCTGTCCAGAAAATAGATCAATTCCCCGCGGGCCTGGCGCAGAGCCTGGTTGCGCTGCACGGCCGGGTGACGGCCTCGAACTAGCAGGATCTCCAATTTCTGAGCCGGCCAGTGCAAGGCTCGGGCTGCCGGCACCGCCACCACCTCGCTTAAGTCCGGCGGCGCCGGAATCACCACCGTGACCGCCGGCACATCGTCCCGCACGGGGGCCAACCTACGCACTCAGCCGGCCAAGTTCAATCGTGCGCCGGATCTGGCCTAAAGCTGTCCCATCTGGTGACTGCGCCGGCAACTCTCGGGAGACGCTAGAAGCCTGTCGGACTTAGCTCAATTCTCCGGTGAGCTTGGGCACTCAGCGGTTCAGACGCTCCGGATAACCCTTTGGCCCTAACCGGTAGCAACACCCGCGGCTAGCATTGGGTGCCTCACCAAAGCGCCCGGGGGCCAAAGTCGTCGGTTCCCAGTCGGTCCCGCACTTCTTCAATCTGCTGCGGCCAGTTCCAGGCCTGCCCCCAACCGGTGCAGCCGCCGCAAGTTGTAGGCCAGGCATACCGAGGCCCCATTCCCCACGCACTTTGTGCGGCCTCCGTAGCAGAAATTGCTGAAACCCCAGCACCGTCTTGATCGCTCCAGAGGCCGGCTCCACCGTGCAGATCCCTCCCAGATCCGTCGGGTTGATCTTCTCCTCAGGCACCGGAAGGTGCGCAGGGTGTCCTGATCCGGATGGGTGTTGCCAGTCAGGTAGTGCACCGCAATGTCTCGGTAGGTGGCCCGCTCGATGCGCCGGGAGCTGAAGATGCCGTTGGCATAGCTATAAATCAGCAATGCCAACATCATGTGGGGTGGATATTGTTCATCGCCACAGCCTTTGGAGTTCACGGCGAAGGCCGACAGCGGCCGCCGCTGGACCGCGTGGATGACGAAGTGGACCGGATCATCCTGGGCTACCCAATCGCGCAGGTCTGGCGGCAGTAGCAGGGGGGTATCACGGTCGATGTTTTTGAAGCGCTCTGGCATTTTGCCTGATGGACAATCCCGGCCCCGCGGTTGTTCAATTCAACCCAATCTTCCCTCGAAAAAAGTCCGACAGGCTCCTAGCGCGGCGGGGTTAGGCGCTTGCACCCAAGGGGAGCGTCGGAACCGCGCCAGCCGAGTATGGAGCATCGCCCCTGGGGTGGAAGTTTCGGCAGGCCACCGAAACCGACCGGCCAGCGGCCGGTGCTCCCAGGTGGGTCCCGGGCGCGCAACGGACAACTTGACGAGACCGCAGGTGCAACGTGCGATCTGCGGATTACGAATCCGTGGTACGGCACAGTGCCAGTCTGCGCTACCGGGCATTGGTGCCTCTGGCCGCCGGGTGGGCCCTGGGGCCGTTTTGAATCTTGGTCTTTTGAGCTGTGGGATGTGTTTCGGGTTTCGGACTTCGTGCTTCGGATTTGAGGCGCGGGCCCCCGGGGCCGAATGGCCATCGAACCACCAGCCGCCGACGCAGGGAGCCGAGGCTGGTCCGCAGCAGAGGCTTTAACCTTGTCCGGATGGGCATCGAGCTTCGGATCAATTCCGTTCGGGCTAAAGCCTGCACTCCAAACCGATCGTGGTCGAGGCTTTAGCCAGTCGAGGCAGGCCTCAGAAAGTGCGGGCCGGCTTGGCCCAGGCTCCAGTTGAGCTCGTGGCCTTGAGGCCGCTGCATCTGGGTTGTGGCACGGCGAAAAATGATCCACGGACAGTCGATGCGGGCAGGCATCCAGGTCTATGCCAAGCTTCTTGCTGGGTCAGCGCTTGCCCTGCGCCCGCAGCCAGCAGCGGCTTGGGCGGTGGGGCTGAGGCGGCTTGGGGGCCTTGACGGACCGATTAATGAGGCTATACTGTCGCATGAACCAATTTAAAGCTATCGTATCGAGGTTTGGGGCCAAGCTGCTGCGCTACTGCTTGGCCATAGTAGTTAGCGGCGGTCCCGTGGTACTGTGGGCTCGAGAGGCCCCGCTGGACCCGCGGCACCCCAAGGTCCAAAAGGCCTTGGCGGCCCAAGCGCAGTTGACGCCGGAGCTGATGCAACAACTGCCGGATGTGTTGGGCACTGCCATTAGCCTGAGCGAAACTGGGGAACCGGAGCTGATGGTGTTTGTGGATTGGGACGGCCGTGGTGTAGCCCACGTTTTGGGGGCCTTGCCGCCGAGCTGGCGCGGCGTTGGGATTCGGGTGCATTTAACCGATAAGTTCCGTGCGCTAAAGGGTAAGCCGGGCCAAGGGGTGAGTCACTCGGCACCGCAGACTCCGCCCATCCAGTTGGGCACCTCAGGCGGCTGGGGTTTGGACCTTGCCAACGGCTATTGCTGTGGCGGCACGCTGGGTGCCCTGCTGCAGGTCAACGGCATCCGCTACATCCTGGGCAACTACCACGTGTTCGAGGGCGACATTGTCCCGGGGGGCAACGGGTTGGTGGCTCAGGACGGCGACCCGGTGATTCAGCCCGGCCTATTGGATGTGGGGTGCGAGTTCAGCCGGGCTCAGATTGTGGGTGGCTTAGTCAAGCTCAACGCGCTGCCGGAAGGGAATGTGGACTGCAGTGTGGCGCTGGCCGCCGAGGGGATGGTACGCCCGGACGGTGCGATTCTGGGGATCGGCACGTTATCGACCAACACGGCTGCGGCGTTCCTGAACCAGCCAGTCAAGAAAAGTGGTCGGACCACAGGCCTTACCCGCAGCAAGGTCTCTGCACTCAACGCCACGGTGCGCGTCCTTTACGAGGACGAATGCGCCGGAGCCACAGCGTTCACCAAGACGTTCACCGGTCAGATTGTGGTTGCGAACCGGGGGGCCAAATTCATGGCACCGGGCGATTCGGGCTCGGTGCTGGTGGAGGATGTGCCGGTCAAGCCTCGTGCAGTGGGCTTGCTGTATGCCGGCAGCAGCACCAGTGCCATTGCCAATCCGATCCAGGAAGTCCTGGAGTTCGTCGGCTCGAAGTTGGGTGGCCCAGCTACGATCGTGGGTGCAGGCGACTGATCGTTTGCAACCATTACGCGGCTCCACTGGTGCGCTTAACTGGCCAGCAACCGCAAAACTTGCCGTCGAGTAGGGGCCGACGGTTGAGCGCCAAGCTTGGTGACCGACAGTGCGCCGGCGGCGTTGGCAAACCGCACTGCCTCAGGCCAAGGGCGCCCTTCTGCCAAAGCCACTGCCAGCGCGCCGTTAAACACATCGCCCGCAGCGGTGGTATCGACTGCCTTGACTTTGAAGCTGGGCACATGGAACTCGGCTTGAGCTGTAGCTACCCAAGCCCCGCGTGGGCCCAAGGTGATGATGACGCTTTGTGGCCCACGGGCTCGGAGCCAGCGCGCTGCTTGGCGAGCGCCAGCCAGATTGTTCACGCGCACTCCGGTTAGTAGCTCCGCTTCAGTCTCGTTGGGCGTCAGCACCGATACAGTCCGCAGCAGACTGGCTGGCAGGGGTCGAGCGGGGGCCGGGTTGAGAATGACTTGCACGCCGTGTGCTGCGGCCAGCCGCGCAGCGGCTTGGACGGTGGAAAGCGGTGTTTCAAGCTGCATCAAGAGCACTTGGGCTGAAGCAAAGACTTGACTAGCTCGCCGCAGGTCGGCTGGGCAAAGCCGAGCGTTAGCTCCGGCGGCCACAGCGATGCTGTTCTGGCCGTTGCGAGCTACAAAGATGAGGGCCACCCCAGAAGGCTCGGTCGGGTCACGCACCACATGATCCACGTTGATGCCCGCTTGCGCCAGCCCGGCCAGGGCTTGGTCGCCAAACATGTCGCGCCCGACTCGCGCGATGAACGTCACCTGCCCTCCAGCCCGGGCTGCCGCCACTGCCTGATTGGCCCCTTTGCCCCCGGCCGCAATGCTGAACTGGCCACCCAGCAATGTCTCGCCAGGGCGCGGCAAGCGCTGAAGCTGGATGATCATGTCGGTATTTGAACTGCCCACCACCAGGATTCGCGCGTTTGAGTTCATACGGTTAAGCTGCGGGGTTGGTCGATGCTGGTGTTCAGGCTGTTCTGCGGGCCAGCTGCTGGCGGTACTGATCGACCACCACTGCCACCACAATCACTGCGCCGGTCACCAGCCGCTTCATTTCGTCTTTGGCCCCCACAGCCGCCAGACCCGAGTTCAGCACCGCAATGATCAGCACGCCAAAAAACGTGCTCACGACTGAACCGCGCCCACCCATCAGGCTGGTGCCGCCGATGACCGCTGCGGCGATGGCCTGCAACTCGAAGCCGATGCCCGCGTTGGGGTTGGCCGACTGGAATCGGGCTGTATCGATGATGGCGGCTAACGCCACCAGCAGCCCGGCCAACACAAAGACCACCTGTTTGATCGGCCGTGGGTTGATCCCGCTCAGGCGCACCGCCTCTTCGTTGGTGCCAATGGCCACCAGGTAGCGCCCAAACACCGTCCGTGTGAGAACCAATTGCCCCACAACGACCATCAACACCGCGAGCACAAACGGCAACGAGAAACCCGCCAGCTCGGTGCTGGTGATCCAGTCAATAGCCGGCCCGATGTATTGGGTTTGGGAGTTGGTGACCGCGTGGGCGCCGCCTCGGGCCATCTCTAGCATGCCCAGGGTGACGATAAAGGAGGGCAAACGCCAAGCTTGCGACACGATCCCATTGAACGCCCCACAGACAAGCCCAGCTCCTAAAGCCGCCAGCAGCGCTGCCCAAGCCGGCCAATTCCAGCGGGTCAGCGCCACACCCAGCACCGCACTGCACAAGCCCAGCACCGAGCCCACCGACAGATCAATCTCGGCCATGATCAGCACCAAGGTCATGCCGGTAGCAATCAGCACCGCAGCCGGGATTTGGTTGGCAATGGTGCGGAAGGTGGTGGCACTGAAGAAATGTTCGGTGCTGAGGCTGAACACCGCAATGAGTGCCCCCAACGCCACTGCCATGCCCAAGTAGTCTGTCAGCACTCGCCGCCATTCCAACCGGTGAGCTGAACTTAATTGGTCGGGCTGAGCCTGGGCCATAGCAGTTCAACTGGCAGGATTGCGCGGGGGGTTCAAGCTGGGGTGCGTCCAACACCCAGGACGCTGCGGCTTAATTACAGGCTGTGGTTGAGGGGCTAGACCGCTCATGGGTTTTGCTGCTGAGGTAGCCGCTCAGTGCAGCGGCCAGGATTCTCTCTTCGGCAAATTCATGCCGTTGGAAGGTGGCCACCAGCCGGCCGGCGGACATGACCGCAATCCGGTCGCACAGCGCCAGCAACTCTTTCAGGTCAGAGGAGACCACGATCAGCGCTTTGCCCCGGTCGGCCAGTTGGTCCAGCACTTGGTAAAGGTCGAACTTGGCGCCTACATCGATGCCGCGGGTGGGCTCGTCAAAGATCAAAATGTCACAATCCCGTAGGAGCCATTTGCCGACCACCACTTTTTGTTGGTTGCCGCCGCTCAGTTCGCAAACCCGCTGTTCGATCGAGTGACACCGGACGCCTAACCGGTGCGTCCATCGGCTCGCTTCCAGCCGCTCGGCAGCCCGACAAAGCCAGCCGGCTACCCGGCTAAAGGCTGGCAAGCTGGGTAGGGTGAGGTTGGCGCGGATCGGGAGCGGCAACAGCAGGCCCTGCGCGGCGCGGTCTTCGGTCAGCAAGGCCAGGCCGTACCGGACCGCATCGCGTGGGGAGCGGATAGTGACAGGGTGGCTGCTGCCGTGAAGGAAGATCTGGCCGCGGATCGGTAAGTCGGCGCCAAACAACGCACGCATCGTTTCGGTGCGGCCGCTGCCCATCAACCCGGCAAAACCCAGAATCTCGCCCCAGTGCAGTTGGAAGCTGACGTCCCGCACGGCTGGTGGGCGGCTGAGGCCTACGACGCGCAAGGCGATCGGGCCTGGCGGTTTGCTGCGGCGGCGGATCGCTTGATCGATGGGCCGGCCAACCATCAGCCGGACCATCTGCTGCAGAGTGAGTGCGCTGGCTGGTTGAGTGGTTTGCATGCGGCCATCCCGCAGCACGCTGATGCGGTCGGCAATCCGCTGGATTTCTTCCAGCCGGTGTGAGATGTAAACGATGCCGGTGCCTGCAGCCTTGAGCCGAGCCACCTGGTCGAACAACCGGTCCACCTCGGCTCCGGACAGCGCCGCCGTCGGTTCATCCAAGATCAACACGGCGCATCGCTGGGACAAGCCAGCAGCTATCTCGACCAACTGCTGTTGGCCTACACCTAAGGTTTTCACCAGACAGGCCGGGTCCAGTTGGCCCAAGCCAACCTGCTCCAGCAGGGTGCGGGCTTGGGTTAAGAGTTGGCGGCGCTGAATCCAGCCGGCGCGGTGAGGCAAATGGTCCAGGAAAATGTTCTCCGCCACAGTCAAGTTGCCGATCAGATTCAGCTCCTGCGGCACCAAGCGCACGCCCAGCTGTTGAGCCTCGCGTTTGGTGCGTGGCGCATACGGCCGGCCCCGCAGGGTCATGTGGCCTTGGTCCGGTTGGACCAAGCCAGCCAAGATGCGGGCCAGCGTGGTTTTGCCGGCGCCGTTTTCACCCACCAACGCATGTACCTCGCCAGCGTGCAGATCAAACGCCACGTCCAGCAACACCGGCGTGGCGTAGGACTTCCACAAGCCGCTAACCTGAAGCAACGGGTCCGAGCCAGGCATCAGGATGGCACTCTTGGGCAGTGCCCTTGAGGCGGTGCGGACAACCGCGGGCCCTGCCAACGTGGCGCGCAGTCCCAACAGCCCCACCTGCGGGTCACGGTGCAGTGATCAGGTCCACCGGGGTTTCCCGGTCGGCTGGCGGCCGGCCGGTGCGCAGCATTTCCAGCGCGTATTCGATGCCGAAGACCGCAAGCTGATCGGCGTGCTGGTCGGCAGTGGCCAACACTTTGCCCTCCTTGAGCAGTTGCTGCACCGCGGCGATGTTGTCATAGCCCACTACCAGCACTTGGCCCAGTTTGCCCGCGGCGCGTAAGGCAGCCACGACCCCCAGCGCCATGCTGTCGTTGGCGCACAGAAACGCCTTCAGGTCCGGGTGCTCGGTCAGGATGGCTGCAGCCACTTGGTTGGCCTTGTCGGTCTCCCAGTAGCCAGACTGCGAGCTGACAATCACCATTCCAGCCGCGTTCATCGCGTCTTGGAAACCGAGCTTGCGCTGGACGGCGTTGAAAGCGTTGGGCGCCCCTTCGATGATGGCTACCTTGTCGCCCGGCTTCAACTTGCGAGCCAGGTAATCGCCGACGGCTTTGGCGCCCTTGCGATTGTCCGGGCCGACAAACGGGAAGCGAACGCCGCTGGCCGCCAGCACAGCTTCATCGAACTTATTGTCGATGTTGACCACGATGATACCGGCTTGCTGCGCCTTTTTGCAGACCGGCACCAAGGCCTTCGAATCAGCCGGTGCAATCACCAGCGCGTCCACTTTCTGCGCGATCATTTGCTCGACCAGGTCGATCTGCCGGCCCACATCCAGCTCGTCTTTGATGCCGTTGGCCAACAGGTCGTATTGATCAGCATGGGCTTTTTGGTGTGCCCGGGCACCGTTTTCCATGGTCAGAAAGAACTCGTTGGCCAGGCTCTTCATGATGAGCGCAATCCGCGGCTTGCGCGCCGGCGGGGAGGCCGGTTGTTCAGCAGGTCGGCAACCGCAGCTTAACACCAACCCGGCCACAGCAAGCCACCGGGTTATCCCCAGCACGTTGGCGTTGGGTGCCGGGTTCTGCTGGCAAGCAGAGGATAAACCCGTTGACTCAGTGTCAACCAGCCGCAGTGGCACCAGGGACCGCCTGTGCCGCTGCCCAGGAATCGAAGTTGCCAACCGGTAGAGCCAGAAGTTCATAGGTTTGGAAAAGGTTTACTTTTGGACCTTGCGCAGGTCAAAGCCTGGCGGACGTACGTAGGCCGGAATCCGTGCCGTCAGCGCATCAAATCCCAGCAGGTAGCCGGTGGACCTATCCGATTTGCCCACGCCTTCGAACCGGAGCGTGTGGGAACCGGCGCTGAGGGTGTGCATACCCAACCGATGCGCGGTTGGGGTGATGGTGGCGTTATACAGGTCGAACGTGCCCAGATCCTTTCCGTCCAGTTTCACCCGCCAGGTGCCGTAATCCCGGGCATGCACCACCTTCAACCACAACTCGGCAGTCAGCTCGTTGGTCAGGCTGAACGGCACTTCCACCCAAGCCCCGGCTGAGGTGGGCCTGAACCAGAGCTGTTTGCCGTCGGTTACACCGCCCAGGGCCTGAACCTCCAACGGTGCACCGGAGTGTCGAGCTTCCGGCACCAGTTTGTAGCCCACCGCCAGCGCTTGTTCCCTGAACGGCAGCCGGTCTGGCCCGGGCGGTAAAGGCGGCCAAGGTTTGTGCGGCTCGGTCTGATACCACAATGCCACGCTGGACATCAGGTCGTCGCGCTCGATGAACCCGCTGGTTTTGCCGTCGGGAAAGGTTTGTGAGCCTTTGTGCTCGATTTCAACCCGAAGCGATCGGGTAAATGTGATCGGATCGACAATGTGGAACCGATACGCGGTGCCACGGTCGCCGGTGTTGTAGCCCTCCCACAACGGCGTGCCGTAAAAGGGGCCATCCTGCTGGCGGAATCCCCAGGCATCACAAAAGTAATCCTCGGTCCCGGTGCCCCGGATTTGCGGTTCCTCAGCCCCGTCAATGAAAAAGAAATCGTCTCCCTCGCCATACCAGCCGGGGGAAGCGTGATACACGCTTTGGATTGTGCCGACGTAATGGCCGCGCCCCACAATGTCGGCTATGAGGTAATTGCGGCCCATCACACAGGGGTATTCCTGCCGATACATCGCATGGAAGTAAGCCGTGTCCTCAGGCAACTGCTTGTGCTTCTGCCAATCGATGTAGTAGTAAAAAGCGCGGCAGGGGCGGTCGCTCTCGTTGCTGACGGTCAGCCGGGCCTTCTTTCGGAACGGCATCGGCCAATAGCAGTTGCGGGCCTTGCCGTCCGACGTCACCCGGATCGGCAACGACATAAACGATTTGTCCACTCCATGGCCAATGCCGAAAAAGTCGCCGACCGGACACTCGACACTGGGATGCGATTCGTCGTCCCAATAAAACCGCAGGGTCAGCAGCCTCGAGTAAAACGGCGCGTCATGGCCTATTGTGAACCAGATGTGCGTGATGATCCCTGGCCCGTCCAGCTCGGCCAGCATCAGCGTGTCGCCCGGCTTGATGAACCGGGCATCGGCGTTGCCATTGCGCCAGTCCGCATCGGAGGAGGAGGCACGCCGCGCCTCGAAATCCTTCAGCCGTTCCAGACCAGCCAATGGATTGCCGAGCGGGCCTTGGGCAAGCGCCATGCTCACACTCAGGTTCAAGATTACAGACCACACAACGCAGCTCTGGTAGGGATTGGCCTTCATGGACTTTCGAGCCTTAATTTTCACGTTTCGACTTCCGCAGCGCATGCTTTACCCCGGCAGGCTAGGGAGCTGCCGCCGCGCTGTCCACAACCAGTTTCCGCCTTGTCCAAGGCATTGACAGCTTTCAGGAAGCTGCCCTCCTGGCACCGGATCGACCGGCCGGCTGAATGGTCAGGGTGGCGTCAAGAGTTTTGTGTAAAAGGCTTGAGGGGTCTCTGAGACCAATGAGTATTCAGCCGATCAAACACGGTAAACAGGATCCGTTCACAACTGCTTCGAGTGCTAAAGGCACACATCGTGCGAATCCGCCGCCGCACCTCCACAAACACCCGCTCGATGACGTTGGTGGTCCGCAGCTTCCGACGATGTGC
>Ga0078972_1004093_pt1 | contig 41323 bp, 36 predicted proteins | sample YelNatPaOPGAMG01_FD_67568 | JGI IMG/M metagenome (GOLD analysis project Ga0078972, IMG submission 67568) | Hot spring thermophilic microbial communities from Obsidian Pool, Yellowstone National Park, USA - OP-RAMG-01 (SPADES assembly) (version 2) | ecosystem: Environmental > Aquatic > Thermal...
AGATAATACTTATAATTTTTATCAAATTATTTATTTAATTTATCTAAATTATCATTTAAAACCTCTAATTCATTTTTCTTTTTATTTAATAATTCCATTAAAACATGAAATTTTGAATTTATTATTTGAAGATGACTATAACCCCTTGACCTATAATAGTCATTTTTTACAATTTCAATTAAACTCTTATTTTTTTGTTCAAATAAATTATTTTTAGGCTCTTTTATTAAAAATAAAATTATAATAATTAATATAATATTAATTAAGAATAATGGTAGAAACATAAACTCTATTGATTAAATCAAAAGTTTTTATAAATTGAAAGATTCTCTCTCTTGTTTTAACTAAACTTTTATTATTCTTATTTAATCCAATAAAAACAATTTTTAAGATGTTTTTTGTATGCTCTATTTTTATTTTTTAATTTTATCAATTTTTGAAAAATTTTCTAAAATTTTTATCATAAATATCACTTTTATAAAAGATTTATTAAATCTCTTTTATTTTAAATCTTACTGTATCTTTGGTTGGTTTAAATCCAATATCTTCAGCAATTTTATCAACTTTCATAAATACAAAATCTTTTGAGTAATTTTTTAAACCTCTTTCAACTAATTTTTTATATAATGTCTCTTTTTTTGTATAAGATTGATATTCGCTTAACTCGAATAAAATTTTTCTTATTTCATCATTTAAATCTATTCTATGTGTTAAAAGTGTAAATTCTGGAGGATTTAAAATCAAATCTAAATCAATTCCACTTTGTTTAATTATTGTAATTAGTGAATCCAAATCAAAATTTTCTAAACCATATATTTCAGGAATATGAATTAAATAAGATAGATATGCAAACTCTAAATCATCTAATTTTCTTTCTCTTAAAATTCTTTTTTCTATTTCACTATCTATTTTAATTTTATCAAGAGGAGATTTTGTTATCCAGTAAAGATATCTATTTTCACTTTCCTTTAGCATTTTAATTCTTGATTCAATATCACTATAGTTAACTTGGCTCTCTTTTATTTTAATTTCAAAAATTACTTCATAATGTTTACCATCCTCTTTTGTAATTTTTAACAAAACATCTGCTTTGCCATCGGAAATTTTCTCTTCATCATTTGCCTCAATAAAAATTTTTTGTGATTTAAAATAGTTTTTTAAATGATTAAAAATAAAGGCAATTTCTTTATTTATGAATTGTGAACTCTTTTCTAATTTAACTTTTTTCTCTAACTCATTTATGAAATATTTAACTTCAATTGTATTTAAACCAATTTTATCTTTTTTAAAATCTTTTATAAAACTTTTTATATCTTGATAAAACACAATTTTTCCATTTTCTCTTATTTTTTCAACAAGGTCATATAGTTTTCTTAAGACATCTCTCAGATCTTTGTTTTCATATTCATATATAAAACTTAGAGTTTCTTTGTTGAAAACAGTAAAATTATTCTCTGGGGGAATTATTTCTCCATCAAATTTATTCCAGAACTTAGAAAAGGCACATTTTATTAGATTAATAAAATCATCTGTTTCAAAAGACTCAAAAAAGATTTTATACATCCAGTTTTCAATTCTTCCTCTCTCATTCTGAGATAACGATTGAATAAAATCACTATAAAAATCAAGTGAACCTGAAAAAATTAAAGAAAAGTTATTCAATAATTCTTGATTATTTCTAAAACTCATAAGAGTTTTATATAAAGATCTAAAAACTTTCTCATCTCTATCTAAAATATCAAAATCATCTATAATCAAAACAATATGATTTATGTTTAATAAATTTTTTAAAAATTTTGAAAATCTTACAAGTTTCGTAATAGCAATGCTTTCGTTAGTTTCAATTAAAAAATTATAAATGGGTATATCTTCACTTAACTCTTCATCATTATATATATAATTATAAGTATCATAAAAATATGGTGAAGGAATTAATGATAGAATTATAAATTTAATAATTCCTAAATTGTTGCTTATTCCTTGAGGCAATTTTTCTAAATTAATTTTTATATCATTAGTTAATCTTACAACATCTTCTTCATTCTTTGGCTTTTCAAAATTGCTTAGAATTTTATTATAAGCATCAGATATTGCATCAGAGAAGAAAAATTCCTTAATAAAATTTTTATAAATAAAACTGAAATTTAATTCGCTCAAATTTTGAGGAAAATTCATAAAAACATACAAAACATCACTTTTTTTATATGAATGTTTTTCTTTTATATGTCTTAAAAAAGTAGTTTTTCCTTTACCCTGATTTCCTAATAGAAAAATTAAAAATCCTTTATTTTCAACTTTCGCTTTGTTTATAAATCTTAATAGTTCATTCTCTTCTTTCTCTCTATTTATAAAACCAAATTTTTCATCTAAATCTGCATATGGTGGAGGAGGAATTGGATTCGGAATATTCTTATCAAGCAAAATTTCTTCCCAACTTTTCATTTTTTAAATTTTAAATAATAATAACTTTTTCCATCAGGTGCTATTAAATTACCCTCTTTTTTATCTCCATATTCTAAAATTAGTTCTCCTTTTAGATTTAAATCATAAATTGCTTTATGAATATCTTTAGTATTGAAATTGAATTTTTGAATTAATTTAGCAACAATTGATGGAATTGGAACAAGACCTCCAAGATATGAATACTCTTTAGATGATAAATCTTTGTATGTTTTATATATTTCACTCTCCAAATCAATTTTTTGTTCTAATTTAGAAATTGAGTCTTCTTTTAATGATAAAAACTTAATTAGTATTTCAATGTTGTTGTTTAATTTTTTTATCTCATCCTGAATTTGATTAATACTATTTTTTAAATACTCTTGAAACTCATCTTTTTCTATGCATTTAATAAATTCAATTTCTCCTTTTTCAGTTATAAAAATTATTTCTCCTCTTCCCTTTTTTGCTTTTTCTTTTTTAATTAATCCTTCTTTTAAAAGTTGGTTTAAAAGATTTTTTATTTTATCGCTTTTCCCAAGTGAAGATTGTTTTAAACCAATATTTCTATTTTCAATCAGTTTGGATAGAATTTCAATTTTCTTATCCATAACTCCTCCTTTATATTTTAAATTATAAAATTTTATTTTATTTTATTCAACCAATATAATTTTTTGCAAAAATTATGAAATCAAAAAAATCTATAACTTCATCATCATTAAAATCGCACCTCTCATTGAAATTTGAATCACCTTTCTTAGACATAAATGATTTTGAAAAAATGACAAAATCATTAATATTAACCAATCCATCATCATTTAAATCATAAGGTAAAGGATTTTCAACAACATTAACTTTTATTACAGTTGAATAATTTTCTCCTATTTTAATATCTATATAATAATCTCCTGTTTTGGTTTTATAATCTGTTTTTATTTTTACTGCTAAATTATCTTCTAAATTTGAATCTGATAATTCATAAGGTAAATCAGAAATTAATTCAACTTTTCCACCTTTACCTCTTATTTTATTGATATTTATAACTTGACTCTCTTTTTGCTTAATTGAAATGTTTCTTGGATATATTGAATAAACCTCATCATAAAAAGATAAAGAAGGGTCTCCAAATAAATTAAAAACAAAAAAGTTGTGCTGATCGTAAAAACTATTGATTGAATAAGATAAATCTAATTTAGAAAGATATAGTGACTCTCCTAAAGTTTCTCCATTATTAAAATATCTATCAACAAAATAAAGAAATTCTTTTGAAATTGGAGAATCGGGATTGCCATAAGCAACTCTTGTCGCTCCTATGTAACCAGTTGCTCCACTTCTTAATGAAGTCATAGCAAGATTTGGAACTTCTGTCTCAGCAGTTAAGCAACCCATAGCAAAAATTACAGCATTTGATATTCCATTTTTCTCAACCACCCCTCTATGTAAAAAAGTTATCCAACTATCTTCACCTTCATCAAATTTATCATTTTTATTACCATCATTCCATATCCTTCTATAAACACCGTTACTATCTCCATGACCAAAGAAGCCAATAAAACTATAATTATTTTTTATTTCTTTTTCTACATTTTCTAAATTTAATGGATAGGTTGATTTAAATTTACTAACTGCATCTCCCTCTTTTTCATACATTGTTGTTGTCTGAAAATTTAAATTATTTAAAATCCCTCTTCTAAATGTTTCCATAGTTAATGCTCCATCAAAATTCTTTTTTAGATAATCACCAAATTCACCTTTAAACCATAACATAGCACCCATTAAAAGTGCTCTATTTTTATTTTCATTTTCTTTATATTTCTTTAAATTCTCAACATATTTATCAATTCCAGATTTATCAGTAAATAATAATCTTCCAACAAAGACATCTGGAAAATATGAAAATTTATCATCACCATATTCACCAATTATTTTATCTTTATCAGTGTCAAAATCATCAGAAAGATTAGCATAATAAAAATCAGAAGGGATAACTTCATTCTCATCATCTCTTGTATTTGCTAATGGATAAAATTTTATTTGAGGAATAGATGTATATGAACCAATCAATAAAACATAGTTAAATTTCCATAAATCCTTCTTTTCCTTTAAAAAATTTCTTATTTTTTCACCCTTATCTTTACCTTTTACTATTTTATCTATCTCATCAACAGTTACAACTTTGACTTTAAAACCCTCTTCTTCTTTAAATTCTTTTAGAGAAGATGTATCTTCTATATTTTTCCCTCCATAAATTATTAAATAATCTATATAATCTTCTGAGAAGATGTTTGAAATGTTAATGAATATTAAAATAAAAGAAATAATTAAAATAAAAATTCTTTTTTTCAATTTAACCTCCAAAATTCTATATTTTAATATAAATCAAAGGGGTTTATATAGTCACCAAATTTTTCTCTTGCTTTTTGAAGCCTTTCTCTTTCATTGTTTAGTTCAATAAAAACAATTTCTGGTGTATCTTTTACTTTTTCTCTATAAATTTTCTCAATTCTATCTATTTTAGAAAGATTTTCAGGAACTCTTATCATAAATTGTTTTATGTAATCATCTTTTTTGTAATCTTTATTTAAATGTTCACTAAATAGTTTAACCAAATCCTCATATTTTGGAATAATTCCAACAGGAGTAATAACTCCTTGAACATCATTATTACATCTCAACTCAATCCATTTAAGCCAAACTTTTTTATCAAGTTTATCATTAAGAAATTTTCCATCTCTATCCTTTAGAAAATAGTTAACTCCAAAAATTTTTGGTGGATTTTTAAGATTTTTTCCAAAATCAAGATTCATCTGAATATATTTTCCAATTGGAACTGATAGAAAATCAAGATTTGCCATTGGATTAAATTCTCTTACTCCCTCTTTTCCAAGAGTTGCTGCAGTTGTCTCAGATTCCAAAGATGCTCCTTTTAAGATTATTCCATGTTGATAATTAAATGCTTCACAAACAGGATTCCAAGTATCAGAATCTCTTCCTCCATAAATAAATCCTTTAACAATAACACCATCAGGGTCTTCAAGGACTGGGTCGCAATTTTTTAGATTTTTAAGTTCAAATGTGAACCTTGCATTCTTGTGAGATGGATCAATCTCCTTTCCATCTTTATCTTTTTTTCCTAAAAACCACTCTCCTGAATGGTTATATCCTCTTTCAGGAACTTCTCCATCTTTTCCAATCCAATAAACTGAACCATCTGGAAGTTTTAATACATTTGAAAAAATAATTTCAAATGGAGAATTTAAAACTTCCCAGATATATGGGTCATCTTTTGAATTAATACCCATTATTATTCCAAACATCCCTTTTTCAAAATTTACAGCCCTTGTTTCTCCATTTATATTTTTAATCAAAGCAATATCATCTCCAACCAATCTCTCACCAACAAGAGTTGCTGTTGAAGTTTTTCCACAAAGAGAGGGGAAGGCACCAGTTAAATAAGTTACTCTTCCGTTTGGTCCATTAACACCCATTATCAACATATGTTCTGTAAGCCATCCCTCTTTTGATGCTTTCTTAATTGCAAGTCTCATCGCAAGTTTTTTAAGACCAATCGAGTTTCCACCATATTGAGTGTTTATTGAATAAACAATATTACTGTCAACATCTATATAAACTCTTCTTTTATCAATATTTTTACTTGTTTTATTTTCATCCAACTCTCCCTCTGAATGGACAAATTTGAAAAATTCATCACCCTCTTTCATTTTCAAAAAAACTTCATATCCATCTCTATAAAGAAGATTCTCGGAATGAGCAACATATGGTGAATCAGTTATCTGTATACATGGTAAAGTAAAAATTGAATTTTTTGGTCCAAGGCACTTAAAAAGAATGTATATCTCTCTATCTTTACAAATATCCTTCATAAGTAAACTCAATTCTTTTTCAGCATCATCTCTTAAAATAAGGTTTAATGATGGGTCAAGATCTGTATTTGTGGATACAATGAATTTTGTATTTTTCTTATCTCTTCCCTGATCATAGTAACCATCAAAATGAATTGTGTGATTCGGAATTCTAAGTTTTTCCTCCTCTTTTTCTTCTAATGCTCTTCTTTTTATATATTCTCTATCTTCATCAGTTCCAATGCTAACATAAACTTTTTCAGGATTTAAAATATTAAGATACTTTTTGATAAATTGATGAACATCGCTATTTTTTATTTTTGATAATTTTTCATAACCATTCTTATCAAATTTATCTTTTAAAAAAGAGAGTAAATCATTCATTTTAACCTCCAGATTTTAAAAAATATTAAATTTTTTTGATTTGAAAATGATCTGTCTTTTAAAAAATTAAAGTAATTCATTTCCATTAAATTATACAATAAATAGATAAAAAGCATTTAAAAAATAGAAAATATTTATTTAAAAATTATAGTTTAGATGTGAAAAATATTACTTACCCTAAGTAATTATTAAAATTTAATAAAACCTGAAATTATAAAAAATTGAGCAAAGACATAAGTTAACATAATTAATATACTTCTTTCATTTATTTTCTTTTTGAAATTTTTTAAGGCAAGAAGTGAATCTGAAATTATAAAAAGAATTGAGCCAATAAATGGAAATAAAAATTCATTAAAACTTACATAATAAAATCTTGGAATTGTTGAAAAACTCATTAAAATTATCACTAAAATATAAATTAAAATTGCTGACTGAATTTTATTAATTTCTGGTTTTAAATAATTAAATAGATAGAGCCCATAAATTATATATGGAATTAGAAATAGATAGATAAATAATGGTATTCCTTTAAAATAGTTTGAAGTTGTTAAAAAGGTTATAAAAAAGAAGATGTGAGCGATTAAAAATGAAAAAAGACCTAAAATAAAAAATGTTTTCTTTTTCTCCCATAATAAAAATAGATCTCCAAAGAAACTAAAAATTAAAGAAAAAATTAAAAATATTATTGGAGTATTTGTGCTTAATAGATAAAAGATAATTAAAATTGGCATAAGAAGTGTCTTTGAAAAAAATCTACTTTTTGGAACATCTTTAACAATATAAATAAAATCAAGTAGTGCTGAAGCAAAAAATAAAAAAAGAATGATATATTTTATTTCCATTTTCACCTCTTTTTTAATTATATGATATTTAATTTGGGTTCTATTAAGATTGAGTTATTGATAAGAAAGAAATTACTTGACAAAATTAAATTATGATATAATATAGATGGGTGCGGGGTCAAGGGGAGCCCGACTTTAGGGTGGAATGGTCTTAGGAGACAAAAAAGTGACCAACCGCACCCTTTTTTAAAACATCAAATCATAGATTTTAAGAAATAAATCTAAATTATGATTTTTAGATTTTATACTAAATTAATAAAATTAAAACTTAACACCAAGTTTAGATTTAATTAAATTAATCACATCATTTGCAATTTTTTCATTTGATACTTTAATAAGTTCTTCTTTTAAACTTCCAAGATTACTTTTAAATTTATTAATATCAGTAACTCCCTTTTCTATATAATAAGTAAATGAATATAATGCTTTAGGGCCAATGTTCTTGTCAATATATTCTGAAATCTCATTATAAATATAAATTGGCACATTTATCAATTTTTCATTTTTTTTGAGTAAACCAACTGATAAAAGAGCATAAATAATTTTTAGAGTTTTAGTTTCTGGAAAATTTATTAATTTAATAGCATCATCAATTGAAATTGGATTAAAAAAAGTATTTAGAACTTGCCACTCTTCAGGAGTAAGTTCAATATTATTTTCAGGTGGATTAGGATTTATTTCAATCAAAGTGTATAGTGGTGGTATTTTTTTATAGAGGTCTTTTGTTTCCTCTGATGTTCTAATTGCTTCAATCATCAATAAATCAGAATTTTTATCAATCATAACTGGAGCATCAACTTCCTTAGGTTTAAATGAAAAATTTCCTTCATCTATTAAAAACAGATAATAAAAAGCCTCTTCTCCTTTTAAATCTTTACAAACTGCATTAATGATCTTTCCCTTTTTTATATAAATTTCACCTGTTAATGATTCATTACCTTTTTTACCATTAATATATAAAATTCCACTTTTACCACTATTTGATAAAAGTGTTATAACATCAGTAAGAGGAAAACTTTCAATATTTCCTTCAATTCCCATATTAACCTCCGTATTTTTAATTATATAATTTATTTAGAAAATTTTAAAATAGGATTTTTCTCACAAAATCAAGGTCACTTTTTTTATCAACATCAACTGCAATTTCTGGATATGGAATTGGAACTGCCCTGCCTTTTAACTTTATCTTATCAACAACAACTTTCTCACAATCTTTAAGTGTTGCCTGATGGAAAATTATTTTTAAAATAAACCATAAAGGAAAAAGTGATGCAAGTTTTATTGCAGATTTTCTTGCATCAAAAAGTAACTTTCCAAACTCTATCGCCTTTGGGTATAACTCTTTTCTTATAAGAAATATATTACCCATTTTATAATATCCACCTTTAAGTCTCCAGTATGTCCTTTTTGTTCCAGGTAGTTTTTCATCTACATCTTTTTTATTGTTAACAAGAACATAAAGGTAACAATCAGGGCAAAACTCTTCGCAATAGGAGAAAGTTTTTTCATAAATTTCTGAAGTTATTAATGGAACATCTATTGGTACAAAAACTGAATATGGAAGTTCTGCTTTTTCTGAAATTTTTATTAGATTATTAAGAAAATCATGAGTATCATCTAAAAATAGATCCACTTTGTCAATGTAATCTTTAAAAATTTCTCTATCACCAATCAAAACAACTTTTTTAATCTGTGGCGTTTTCCTAAGAGATTCAAGAACATAATCAATCATTCTCTTTTTACCAATTTGAAGGAGTGCTTTATGTGGCACTCCTTCTTCTTTTACCCAATCTTCCAACTCATCCTGCCCGCCCAATAAAATTGCTTCAATTTCCATTTTTCACCTCACTCTACTGTTACTGATTTTGCTAAATTTCTTGGTTTATCAACATCAAGTCCTATTAAATCAGCAGTATAATATGCAATTAGTTGTAGTGGTATAACAGCAAGAATTGGGGATAAATATATATGTGTTTTAGGAATCAATATGCTTTTATCTGATTCCTCAATTATTCCCTTGAAATCTTCTCTTACAATTGAATAAACTTTTCCATTTCTTGCTTTTACCTCTTTTATATTTGAAACCATTTTTTCAAAAACTCTCTCATCTGTTGAAATTGCAAAAGTTGGAACTTTCTCTTCAATTAAAGCAAGAGGTCCATGCTTTAATTCACCTGCAGGATAACCTTCTGCATGGATATAGGAAATCTCCTTTAATTTTAAAGCACCTTCAAGTGCAGTGGGATAGTCAAGTAATCTACCTATATAGAAAGTATCATTCATATCTTTTATCTCTTCTGCAATTTTTAAATATTCATCTTTTTTATCAAGAAGCATTTGAGAAAGTTCAGAAATTCTTTTTATCTCACTAACTATAAATTTTTCAAAATCATCATCAACATTTCCTCTAATTTTTCCCAAATAGACAGAGAAAAGTAGTAGTGTTAAAATCTGTGCAACATATGCTTTGGTTGAAGCAACTGCAATTTCAGGCCCTGCATATATCTGTAAAACTTCATCACTCTCTCTATAAATTGTACTTCCATTTACATTGACAACTCCTAAAGTTTTTGCTCCAAGTTTTTTTGCTAACCTTAATGAAGCAATAGTGTCTGCTGTTTCACCGGATTGCGAAACAAGTATGACGAGTGAATTCTTTGTAAGATTTGGATTTTCATATCTAAATTCTGATGCAACTTCAGTTTTTACAGGAATATCAAGAAGGTCAGTTAAAATATAATTTCCAATTAAACCTGCATGATATGCTGTTCCACAGGCAATAATATGTATATTTTCAACACTTTTTAAAAAATCTTTATCTTTTATCTCATTAAGTTCAATCTTTTGATCTTTTATTCTACCCCTTATAACTTCTTTTAAAATTTCTCCCTCTTCCATTATCTCTTTTAACATAAAATGTTTATATCCTTTTTTTTCTGATTGTTCTAAACTCCATTTAACTTCCATAACAAAAGGTTCAACATCTTTTCCATCCATATCAAAAACTTTTATTTCATCTCTTTTTAGAAGAGCAATTTCACCATCTTTTAGAATAACTATATTTTTTGTATGAGGAAGAAGGGCTGGTATATCTGAAGCGAGAAAATTTTCATTTTTTCCTATTCCAACAATAAGTGGCGACTCTTTTCTAACTGCAACTATTTTATCCTTTTCTTTTTTAGATAAAATGGCAAGAGCAAAAGAACCTTTCAATTTATTGACTGCTTTTAAAACTGCTCTTAAAAGATCACCATCATAATATTCTTCAATTAAATGAGGAACAACTTCTGTATCTGTTTCTGAAATAAATTTATGACCTTTGCTAATTAAATCCTTTTTTATTTCATCATAATTTTCTATTATCCCGTTATGAACAACAATTATCTCACCTTTGCAATCAATATGAGGGTGAGCATTAAGATCTGACGGTTGACCATGTGTTGCCCATCTTGTTTGACCAATCCCCAAAAAATAATCTCCATCAATATATGTATTATTTATTTTCTCTTCAAGAAGTGAGATTCTTCCTTTTGTTTTCATTAAATATGAATCTTTCCCAATTAAAGCAACACCTGCTGAATCATAACCCCTATATTCTAATCTTTTTAATCCATCCATTATTATAGGTAAAATATTTTTATCTCCAATATACCCAACTATTCCACACAAAATTTACTCCTTTTTGCCTGATCTTTCTTTTGTTCACAGATTGCTCTGTGTTTTTTAGAAAGATCTTAAAAGGATGGCAAGATCCTTGAGGGCATCCGCCGAATATTCGATTTTCCCCAAATTTACTGGGAACCCTCTTCCTCGTCACCCAAAAAATTTTGGGCCAGGCGCTTTTTTAAAAGATTTTCTAAGGAGAAAGCAATCTCCTTGACCTCTTTTTCCTCTTCTCCTTCAACCATAATCCTTATTAAATTTTCAGTGCCAGAAGGTCTTACAAATATTCTACCTCTTCCACTCAATTTATCATTCCATAAACTCACCTCCTTAAAAAAAATCTCATCTTTCATAACTTTATTTTTATCTTTTACTTTTATATTTCTCAAAATTTGAGGATATTTGATAAACTCCTTCTTAATTTCAGAAAGTGATTTGTTCTCTCTTATTAAAACTCTTAAAAGAAGAAGCGCTGTTATAATACCATCTCCTGTTTTGCTTTGAGGTAGAAATATAATATGGCCAGATTGTTCACCTCCAAGAAATGAATTTGTTTCAACCATCTTGTAAAGAACATTTCTATCTCCAACAGGGACTTCATAATATTTTATACCATATTTATTCAAAAGAATCTTTAAACCAAAATTACTCATTACTGTTATGACAATTGATGGAATTTTTAGATATTTTGCAAGAATAAACATTATCTCATCTCCATCAACAATTTCACCATTTTCATCAAAAGCGATAACTCTATCTCCATCTCCATCAAAAGAAAATCCTAAGTTAAAACCATTTTTCCTAACTTCATTTGATAAGAATTCTGGGTTTGTTGAACCACAACCTACATTTATTTTTTCACCATCTGGTTTTTCATTGAAAAGTGTAAGGGATGAGTTAAGATTTGAAAAAATTTCTGGTGCTACAGTTGTTGTTGCTCCATAAGCAAGATCAAGTGCAATTTTTAAGCCATTTAAATTAATATTGTTCTTTTCTATGACACTTTTAATATAAAATATTTTTGCCTCATTAAAATAAATTATTTTTCCACCTTTCCCAATTGGTAATTTAATCTCTTTCTCCATAAATTCTTCTATCTTTTCCTCATCTTCTTCTCTCAATTTAAAGCCCTTTTCATCAAAAAATTTTATACCATTATCTTCAACTGGATTGTGTGATGCTGAAATCATTGCCCCACCTTTTTTTCCATTATTGGATAATAAAAGAGATAGAGCAGGAGTTGGAATAATTCCTGTAAGATAAGCATTATTACCCTTTGATAAAATGCCAGATACAAGCGCTGCTTCAATCATATCTGAAGATAATCTTGGGTCTTTTGAAACAATTAAATCACCATTAAAAAAAGAAGATGCTGCTCTTCCAATTCTAAGAGCAAGTTCACAGGTTAAGTTTAAATTTGCAACTCCTCTTACTCCATCTGTTCCAAAATATTTCATTCTTTTTCTATTATATATGAATAATTTACATTTGCTCCACTTCTTCTTAATGTTGCGGCAGCAGAGCAATATTTTGTTTGTGAAAGTTCAATTGCTGTTTGAACACTTTTATCATCAAGGTTTTCACCTTTTAAAATATATTTTATATTTATATTTGTCCAGACCTTTGGATGTTCTGTTGCTTTTTCTGCCTCAACTTCAATTCTAAATGATTCAATTTTTTTTCTCATCTTATTTAAAATTGAAACAACATCCATCGCAGTGCAACCCATTAAACCAACTATAAATAGTTCCATTGGTCTTGGTCCAAAATTTTTTCCACCCTCAACTTCACTTGCATCAACTACAATTTTATGATTTGATGGGGTTTTTCCTTCAAATTCCATTCCATCTTTCCATTCAAGTTCAAAATGTTGCATAAAACCTCTCCTTCATATTTAATTTTAAATCTTAATTTATTATAACATAAAGGTAAAGTGATAATTGAAATTGATTTTTTAACAAATAATTTTTTAAAAATAAAATGAGTCAATTTTTTTAAATTTAGATTATTTTAGCGTTAAATTAAATAAAAAAGATTAAAAAAGAAGAGGTTTAAATTTTCTCTCTTTTTCAACTCATAATTTGCAAAAAATTTTTTATTCGCTTGTCAATCTTTTATATGTTAAATACATTATTAAAAACATAAATGCATCAAAGAGTAAAATTATAATCAATCCTTGAATTAAACTACTAAATTCCCATCCTTTAATTGTTAATGTTCTGATTGGATTTACAGCATAAGAAAGTGGATTAATTTTTGCTATAAATTGTAACCATTTTGGCATTGCTTCAAGAGGAAAGAGTGCTGTGCTTGAAAAAGTTATTGGAAGAGTAAAAAAGTTAATTATCGTGAAAAATGTTTCTATTGTTTTTAAAGTTGTACCAATAATAAGTGAAAGTCCAGCAAAAATAAAAGTAAAAAGCATACAAAAAAGAACAATAACTAAAACACCAGGAATTCCAGTTATAAATCTTACTCCAAAGATATATGCTATAAAAATTATTATGCTACTCTGTAAGGCTGCTTGAATCATGCTTGAAAGTGCTTTACCAACGGGAATTGATGTTCTATTTATTGGTGAAGTGAGTAGTTTGTCAAGATATCCAATTCTTCTATCCCAGATTATTGAACTTCCACCAAAAATTCCTCCAAAAAGAGATGTCATAATTACTATTCCTGGTGTCATAAATGATAGGTAGTTAGAGGTTCCAAAAATTTGTGAAGCAAAAGGGTTGTTTGTTAATCTACTCATTGTATTGCCCATCAAGCCAAGCCATATTAATGGTTGAATTATAGTTGCAAAAATTCTTGTTTTTTGTCTAAAGAATTTAATCAATTCTCTTTTACAAATGACACAAACATCATTTATAAATCTTATCATCTTCTTGCCCTCCTGATTGTAAGATTTCTTCTAAAAAGATCTTCTTTGCTTTCTTCACTTTCTCTTATTGATTTACCTGTAAAATGAAGATATACATCGTCAAGAGATGGTCTTTTTAATCTAACCGAGTCAATTTCAACTTTAAGATCATTACTTTTCTTAAAAAGTTCAGGAATAATTTTATCTCCATTTTGAGTAACAATTACTTGATAAATTCCATTTGATAAAAGTTTTACATTTGTTATATTTTCTATTCTTTTAATTTCCTCTAAGAATTTATTTTTATTTTCACCATCTTTAAGGGTAAATGTTATGATGTCTCCGCCAATTATTTCTTTTAACTTTCCTGGTTTATCAATTGCTTTTATCTCTCCCATATCAATTATTGCGACTCTATCACATAGTTCATCTGCTTCTTCCATATAGTGAGTTGTTAAAAATATTGTCATTCCAAAATCACATCTTAATTTTCTTATATATTCCCAGATTGAAACTCTTGTCTGAATGTCAAGTCCAAGTGTTGGTTCATCAAGGAAAAGGATTTTTGGTCTGTGAATCAGTGCTAATGATATATCCAATCTTTTTCTCATACCTCCAGAATATGTTGAAACAAGGTCAAATCTTCTATCCCAAAGGTTAAACATAGTTAGCAATTCTTTTCCTCTCTCTTCAATTTCCTTAATTGGAATATGGTAAAGTTTACCCTGTATATAAAGATTTTCCCATCCTGTAAGATTATCATCAACGCTTGTTTCCTGAGATGCATAACCAATCAAATTTCTTACACCATTTGGATTTTTTGTTATATCAATTTCATCAACAAAAACCTTCCCAGATGTTGCTCTGAGTAGTCCAATTATAACTTTTATTGTTGTTGTTTTTCCTGCTCCATTCGGACCTAAAAAACCAAAAATTTCACTTTTCTCTATAGAGAAAGAAACATTTTTTACTGCTTCAACTCCATTTGAATATCTCTTTTTGAGATTTTCAATACTTATTATTGCTTCCATAATTCCTCCTTTAAAAGAATATTTGCAATTTTTATAAATTTTTTATCATCTGCTTTTTTTCTTAGATGAAAGAAGATTAAATTTATAAAAAGTTCTACTAAATAATCATCTTCAATATCAAAATTTCTTTTTATAAAATAAATTAAATTTGATTTCTCAAAAATTTCGGGTTGTTTTGATTTTTTTCCTTTTATAACAAAAGATTCAATTATTGTTTTAAAAGAAGTTTGATATCTTGTCATAAAATCTCTTAAATAAAAAAGGGTTATTTTAATTTTTTCTTCAAGATTTTTATTTTTTATTAAATCTTCGATTTTCTTCAATGTTTCATTCCAGTCATTTAAAAATATTTCACAAAAAAGATTTTCTTTTGATTTAAAGAGATTATAGAAAGTTCCAATAGAAAGTCCACAATGTTTTGTGAGGCTTCTTATATCCATATCCTCAAAACCTTTTTCAAGTAAATATTCTTTACACTTCAATAAAATTTCTTCTTTATTCATAATGAACATTGTTCATTATAATTCTTAATTTATTTTTGTCAAGTAAAAATTATTTATGGTTTATAATTTTTATCATACATTGGCGAGGAAAATTCTTTTTCAATATCATATGGTTTACAATAAATCGGATTTTTATTATAAACTCTTACCTTACCATTTGCAGTTCCATAAAATATACAACCTTTTACAAATTTACCAGTGAAATTTCCAGTAACAATATAACCATAATTATCAGTTGTTTGCGGGTCTTTCCAGGTGAAACTAAATTTTACATTTCCATCTTTATCAACAGTTCCAGATATCTCTTGACTTCCTCCATAACAGGTTCCACTACCTTTAATAACTCCATTTTTTGCTTCAATACATAAATAAAAATTTCTATTTGTTGATTCCCATTTACAATCAATATTACTCCAACTTGGAGATGATCCTAAAACTTCTGAAAAAAAGTTATTACACATTATTTCAGTATTAAAAATTATATCTTCATTTGATTTATATTCATACTTCTCTCCTGTATATACAACAACTGTTCCGCTTTTTATATCCTCGGGAAGTTTTACTTTAATCTCTTTATCACTCCAATTTATAATCTCAATTTGTTTATCTCCAATTAAAACTTTACTTTTTGTTGATTTCGCCTTTCCAAAAGAAAATCCACTTATTGTAATTGTGTCTCCTCCTTTTCCTGTTGCTGGATTTATAGATTTTACTTTTGGAAGTGAAGACAATGTTGCCTTTACAATAAAGTAATCTCTTAAAGTTGAACCACCTTCCCACAGTGTTGCATGAATAAAGATTTTTTGTTTTCCATCTTTATCCATCAATGTAAAATCTCTGATATCTTCTAATTTATACTCATATTCATATGAAACTTTTGAATTTTGATTTAAACTTGCTTCATTAATAGAATTTTTTTGAGAATTAGAAATTATCTTTTTTCCTACACCTCCATCTTTATCTTCCTCAATTGCAGTTTGGATTTCAATATCTCTACTTGAATTTGAGCCATTAAAAGCATTAAATTTTAATTTTAAAATCTCTGCATCTTCTGGTATAAAATCTAAACTCTTACTTGAACCCTTGGATGTCCAAATATATCCTGTGTTTTTTTCAGAAGGTTTAATCTGTAATTCATACATAGAGGTTAAATTTTTTGTATTTGGATGTATTATATAAAAAGAAACATCACCACAAGTCATAGCACCTTTTTCATCTTTTCCTGGAAGTTCAATTGATAAATTGGAACTTGAACTAAAAGTTCCTTGAATAACAACAATAAGATATTTTTCAGTTGCAACGTTATGTCTATTTCTAATCCAATCCCAACTCCTTACAGTATACATAGTTCCATCACTATTATTAGCAGGAGAAATATTTCTTGGATCATGAATTATAATATTCTCTCCATTATTTGTGTATCCTAATATAACAATAGCATGGTTACCCCAACTTAATAATATTGGATAACCTTTATCTAACTCAGAAAGTACTCTCCATTTCATATGTGCAATTCCGAAATAAGGAATAGAATATGTTGTGAAACTTGTTTTAGAGTTTAAATAATTTTTTAGACTATATGAAATTTTATATTCTCCTAATCCAAAATCTGAATCATTTACTTCTAACTCATCTAAAATTTGTGGCAATTGAATGTTCATCCCACTGAATTTTAATATCATCTGTGCGCTTGTTGATACACAGGAGCCTCCAATTTGTTCATAATATGGCATCCTAATTATTTTTTCATTTCCTTTTGGGGTATAATATGCAGTCCATCCTATATAAATAGATAATTTCTCTTTAAATCCCAAAATGTTTGAATGTAAATTTAAAACTTTTGGTGAAAAAATATAATTTAATTTTTTATTAAAGATAGATTGTGGTGAAATTTTCACTTTAACTAAACCACTGTTTTGATCATATTCATATTGAAAATCAAATTTTTCTTCATTCTCGTGGTCATATCCAAAAATGTTTAACTCTTCAAGTTTCAAATCTTTTACTCCATTGGCATATAAAATTATTTCGCCTTTAAGTTCTTTAAGACCTGTTAACTCAAAACCTAAAGCATCTTTTGAATAAAATACTGGATTTATAATTGACTTTAAGGTAATTTTTGTTTGTGATGAAAAAGCATTTTGTGGAACTGAAAGTTTTGTCCCATCGGATAAAATTAATTCTCCTCCTTCAGGTCCAAAAATCTTTTCTCCCTCACCTGAAATTTTATTAATATCCTCTTGTTTTATCTCTTCACCATTATAAGTTATTGTTATTGTTTTTGTTGTTCCATCCCAATTAACAGTGCAACCAAGTTCTTCAGTTACAAATCTTAGAGGAAGCATTGTTCTTCCATTTATTATCTGTGGAGGAACATCAAGTTCTTTAAGTGTTCCATTTACTTTTGCATTCTTTTTATCTATCCAGAGTTCAAGTGTTTTTGTTTTAAGTTTAAGTGTTACTTTTCTTTCATTTCCATCCCATCCTATTGTTCCACCTAACTCTTCTATTATTGCTCTTATTGGTACTAAAGTTCTTCCTTTAACTATAACTGGTACTGTTCCTCTTCCTGGATCTATCTCTTTTTTTACTCCATTTACAGTCATATATGGGTTGTTTATTTGTAAAATAATTACAAGTTCTCCTGTTTGAGTTTGAGTATTATTTTGAGACGGAACTGTATCTGAAATTTTTGTACCAGTTACTCCAGGAGCCCACCCACTTGTTGGTCCACGCCTCCATTTACCTGTAAAAGATTTACAATCAGAGGAAATTGTAAATTCAATTTCACCTGCATCATATGGTAAGTTGTAAGATGGTGCTTCTGACCATGTTCCTGATAAAATATTTCCATTAATAGTTCCTTCTATTTTTCCATCATCATATTCATAGTTACCTGTAACTTTATTTCCAGTTTGAACAAGATACATTTTCCCCCAACTTGTATTCCAGGTGCCTGTCCAGGTACAATCTGCAATTAGTTCGTTTTTGTTTTCAAAAGGAAAAAAGTTTAAAGAGAAAAAAAGAAATGTGAAAATGATAATTGAAAAAATAGGGATTCTTAAGCTTGATAAAAATTTCTTCATAAAACCTCCTAAAAAATTTTTAGGTAATTTCAGGATATGTATAAATTTTTGTTCTTATACTTATCAAATTTTACCTATTTTAAAATTATAACATATTAAATAATATATCAATTATTTTCTCAAAATCTTTATTTTTCTCTTTATCAACTATATTATGATCAGAATTTAAAACAATAACTTCTGGTTCTTTTTTAAATCTTTTCTTAAGAATTTCAATATTTTCTACTTTACTTAATTTATCATTTTTTCCAACAAATATTATTGTATCAATATTTATATCTTTAACTTTTTTATGAACCTTCTTATTTATAATATTAATTTCATCAAAGATAAAAATTGGTAATTCAAGGTTTCTTATATCTTTTTCAAAATCAACATTATTTAATTCTAAAACTGGTAAGAAACTTTTTATTTCCTCATTTAATTTATTGATATCTTCTTTATTTAATTTTTTAAATGGTTTAATTTTTTGAGGTAAAAATGTAGTAAGAATTTTTATATAGAGATCTTTAAAATAATTTATCTTATTGAAGTATGGAGCAAAAAGAATGAGTTTATCTATTGGAAGTTCATTTGCACAGAGTATAGAAAGCATTGCCCCCATAGAATACCCAACAAGAATTTTCTTTTTATAATTCTCTTTCAAACTTTCAAAAAAACTTCTTTTAATATAATCAATCCAATCATAATGATTTTTTAAATATAACTCATTGAGGTTTTTCCCAAATCCTGGAAGAAGAATGCCTTTAACATCATATCCATTTTGATTTAAAATCAATCCTAAATTTCTCATCTCTTTTGGTGTGCCTGGAAAACCATGAACTAAAAGAGCAAAATTTTCTTTTGAATTAAAGAAGAATTCTTCATGAAGAGGTTCTTTAAAAATTTTAATTACATTTTCTGAAACTTCATACTTTTCAATATCTTTATTCAAATAGTGAAAAAGATCAAAGAAAAATAAAAATGAACCCTGTATAATAACTCCTGAACCGTGCCCTATAAGATATAAATTTGATTTATTAAATAATATGATTATTATACCAATAAGTATATATAGAATATCTAAAAATGTGTTAATTTTTAAAATATTTCTTATTTTTTTAAGTTCCTTATCATATTCATTTTTTGTTATATTATATTTTTTATCTTCTCTAATAATTCCAAATAAAGATATGAATGAGTTAATTATTCCCCAAAATAAAAATTGAATTCTTAATCCAGAATAAAAACTATCTTTAAAAAAATATAAGATTAGAGAAATGATTATACTTATAATACCCCATAAAAGTAATCTTGTTGTTAATGCTTTTATAAATCTTTTTAACATAACTATATTTTATCATTGTAAAAAAATTTTCAATTGACTTAAATAAATAAAATAGTAAAATATTTTATGATTTGGGGAGTAGCCAAGCGGTAAGGCAGCGGACTTTGGATCCGCGACCGGTGGTTCGAATCCACCCTCCCCAGCCAAATCAACTAAAATATCCAATTTTCATCATTTTATTTGACATTTAAAATTTATTTTTTAAAATTAACTCTGGAGGAAATTATGGGTGAATATATAATAGCACATGATGTTGGGACAAGTTGTAATAAAGCATTACTTGTTGATAAAAACGGTATTCCAATAAATAGTTCAATAGAACCATATCCAATTTATTATCCAGAGGTTAATTTTGCTGAACAAGATCCTGATGATTGGTGGAAGGCGGTTTGTAAAACTACGAAAGATTTAATTGAAAAAAGTGGAGTTAAAAAAGAGGAGATTGTTGGTTTAACTTTTTCAAATCAAATGCTTGGAATTGTGCCAGTAAATAAGAATGGAAAATTAAGAAATGCAATAATATGGCTTGATAATAGAGCAATAAAAGAAGCAGATTATATGATGAAAAAATTCATTAATTCAAAAATATTTGCCCTGCTTGCTGGTGCTCCTTTAACAGGTAAAGATGGAATGCCAAAACTATTATGGTTAAAAAATAATGAAAAAGATATTTATGAGAAGATGGAATATTTTCTTGATGTTGATGGATATTTAATATATAAAGCAACTGGAAATATGGTTATGGAGTTATCAAATGCTTCTGTTTTTGGAATTGACTTAAAGAAAAAAGATTGGCTTAGATGGATTTTTAATTATATTGGTTTTGACACAAAAAAACTGCCTCCACTTGTAAAATCAACCGATGTTGTAGGAAAAATCACAAAGGAAGCAGCAGTTGAGTGTGGTCTTCTTGAAGGAACTCCTGTAATTGCTGGTGCAGGTGATGCTTTATGTTCATCAGTTGGTGCAGGAGCAATAGATGAGGGTGATACACATGTCTATCTTGGAACTTCTGGATGGATTGGAGTAATTACTAAAAGACACCCAACTGGAAAATTTGGAATTGCAGTCATTCAATCTGCTGATTATGATAAATCATTCTTATTTGCAGAAACAGAAACAGCAGGAGAGTGTTTAAGATGGATAAAGGAGGAATTTTATAGAAAAGAAAGCAAAGATCCTGAAATTAAAAATGTCTATGCTCTTATGGATGAAGAAGTTAAAAAAGTACCACCAGGTTCAGATTATTTAATTTTCACGCCATGGCTTTATGGTGAAAGAGCACCAATAAATAACTGTTATGTAAGGGCTGGATTTGTTAATTTAAGCATAAGTCATAAAAGAGAAAACCTTTTAAGAGCAGTATATGAGGGTGTTGGATATAATATTAGATGGATAATTGAAGTTATAGAAAATGGTTTTAATTTTAAAATTCCTTATTTAAGGATAATAGGAGGAGGAGCAAAAGGGGATATCTGGATGCAGATTATTTCAGACATAACTCAAAAAAGAGTTGAGGTTCTTCCATATCCACAGGAAAGAGGAGCAATTGGAGCAGCATTTATTGGATTTATTGGTCTTAAATATTTTGAAAATTTTTCATCATTAAAAAATATTTTAAAAATTGAAAAGGTTTTTGAACCAAATGAGAAAAATGAAAAAGTTTATGACTTTTTGTATGAAAAGTATAAACTTATATATAAGAATCTAAAAAAATTCTATATAGATTTTAATAAAGAAGTTGAAAAATTTAAAGAGAATAGAGAGTGTTTAAAATTATAAAAATGAAGGAGGTTTTTTATGAATTTAGATCCATTTTCATTACCAATTTCACTTCCAGATGGTATTGATTATGATGATTATTTAATTGCAACTTATCTTGCAGTTTTCCCAAAAGATGTCCCTGTGCCAAAACTTGCACCTGCTCTTGCGGTTGAACAGAGCACAGGAACCTGGGTTCCAGTCCCTGGTGAAACTTCTGAAGTGAAAAGAAAACATGTTGCTAAAGTTATTGGAGTTTATGAGGTGCCTGATTATGAATTTGAAATCCCAAAAGATATTCAGATGAGAAGTTTTATCATTCAGATTGCATATCCTGAAATAAATATTGGCGAACAGATTCCTATGCTTTTAACAACTGTTGTAGGAAACATATCAATGGGAGGAAGAATAAAATTAGTTGATATAAGATTTCCAGAAAAATTTGTTAAAGGTTTTAAAGGTCCAAAATTTGGAATTGAAGGTATTAGAAAACTTTTAAATATTCCTAAAAGACCACTTTTAAATAATATGATAAAGCCATGCACAGGTTATACAGTTGAGGTAGGAGCAGAACTTTTTAAACTTGCTGCTCTTGGGGGATGTGATATTGTAAAAGATGATGAATTAATTGCAGATGCAAGTTTCAACAGAATTGAAGATAGAGTTAAAAGATATATGCAAATAGAAAAAGAGGTTTATGAAATTAAAGGTGAACATACTTTATACACAGTAAATATAACAGATTCAGTCCCAAAAATTTTTGAAAATGCAAAAAGAGCAATTGATGCAGGTGCAAATGCTTTAATGATAAACTATCTTGCAGTTGGTTTTGCTGTTTTTCAGAAAATTGCAGAAGATCCTGAAATAAATGTTCCTGTTTTAGCACATATGGATGTTGCAGGTGCTCTTTATATGTCAGAATATCATGGAATCTCATCTCATCTTGTTCTTGGAAAACTCCCTCGTCTTGCTGGAGCAGATATTGTTGTTATACCTGCTCCTTATGGAAAAGCAACAGTTTTGCCTGATAAATTTATCAATAATGCAAATAATTTAAGATTTCCTTTATATCATATTAAACCAACTTTTCCAATGGCTTCTGGAGGCATAACTCCTTCGATGGTTCCAAATGTTATTAAAGATTTAGGTCTTGATATTGTGATAGGATCAGGTGGAGGAATTCATGCTCATCCAGAAGGACCGATTGCAGGTGGTAAAGCATTTAGACAGGCAATTGAAGCAACAATGAAAGGAATTCCACTTAAAGAGGCTGCGCAGGAATATCATGAATTAAAAGTTGCTCTTGAAAAATGGGAAGATCCTTTTGGCAAGGGTTTAGGAATTTAAATAAAATTCTTGACTTTTGAAAAATTAGGTATATATTTTCTTAAAAATAACAATTATTTAATTAAGGAGGTGAGAGAATTTTAAAATTTTTTTTAAAAAAATTGGAGGTGAGAAATGAAGAGTTTTAAATTATTAACAAGTTTAGTTTTAATTGGGTTATTGGTTTTTGGGTTAATTTTAAACACTGGTTGTAAACCAAAAAAGGTAGAACCAGTAACATTAACTTTTGCAAAATCTGGTGATGTGGTAAAACTTGATCCAGCAGATGTAACAGATGGTGAATCCATAACTGTTATGGATAATATTTTTGAAGGGTTAATAAGATATAAAACAGGCACAACTGAACTTGAACCATGTCTTGCTGAAAAATGGGAAGAAGGCTCTGACGGTAAATCTTTCACATTTCATCTAAGAAAAGGTGTAAAATTTCATGATGGAACTGATTTTAATGCAGATGCTGTAGTTTTTTCATTTGAAAGACAAAGAGATCCAAATCACCCATTTCATAAATATGGAAAATGGGAATATTGGAGTTGGTGTTTCACTGAAATAGAAAAGGTTGAAAAAGTTGATGATTATACTGTAAAAATTACATTGAATGATAAATTTGCTCCATTCTTAACAACAATGGCAATGTTTACTGTTTTTATTGTAAGCCCAACAAGTTATGAGAAGTGGGGACAAGAGGCATATGCTCATCCAGTAGGAACAGGACCATTTAAATTTGTTGAATGGGTAAAGGATGATCATATTACACTTGAAAAGTTTGATGGATACTGGGGAGAAAAACCAAAAATTGATAAATTAATATTTAAGGTTATACCTGATGCATCAGTCAGGTTACTTGAACTTCAAAAAGGAACAATTGATGGTATGGAGTTTCCAAACCCAGATGACCTTGAAAAGATTAAAGGTGATGCTAATTTAACACTTCTAACTCAACCAGGATTGAACATTGGATATCTTGCATTCAATTTAGGAGAAGATACCCCTGGTTTTGATCCTCATTTTAAAGATGTTCGTGTAAGACAGGCAGTTTATTATGCGATAAACAAAAAAGATATAGTTGAACATCTTTATAAGGGAACTGCTGTTGTTGCAAAAAATCCACTTCCACCAACTCTATGGGGATATAATGATGAAATTGTTGATTATGAGTATAATCCAGATAAGGCAAAGGAACTACTTAAAGAAGCTGGTTATCCAAATGGATTTGAAACAAACTTATGGGCAATGCCAGTTGCAAGACCATATATGTTTGACCCACAAAAAATTGCTGAAGCAATTCAATCTGATTTAGCAAATGTTGGAATAAAAGCAAAAATTGTGACCTATGATTGGGGAACTTATCTTGATAAAACTGAGGCTGGAGAACATGCAATGTGCTTACTTGGATGGACAATGGATTATCCTGATCCTGATAATATTTTATATGTTCTTCTTGATCAAGATGCTGCAACTGTAGGAAGTGCAGGAAATGTTGCATTTTATAGAAATAGTAAAATTCATGAACTAAATATGCTTGCAAGAACAACTTTTGATATCAAAGAAAGAGAGAAATATTATAAAGAGATGCAAAAAATAATCCATGATGATATTCCATGGGTTCCTCTTGCTCACTCTCAACAGATGATTGTCTTCAGAAAAAATGTTAAAGGATTCTCTTTATATCCAAGTGGAGATTACCATTTTGATAAAACTTACATTGAAAAATAGTTGTTGTGAATTAGAAGATGGGGAGGTATTTTTACCTCCCCTATTTTTTATTAAATGAAAAAATATATTTTAAGAAGAGCGCTTGAACTATTAGTTGTTCTTTTTATTATTTCTATTATTGCTTTTTTATTGATTAGGCTTGCTCCTGGTGACCCTGCTCAAATACTTGCAGGTGAACATGTGACGCAGAAGATACTTGAAGAGATAAGGGAAAGATATGGATTAAATAAACCATTGATTGTTCAATATCTAATCTGGATGGAAAAAGTTTTAAAGGGTGATTTTGGAAGGTCAATTAGAACAAATGAAAAAGTTTTAACAGAACTTCTATACAGATTTCCAAATACTTTTGAGTTATCTCTATGTGCGATAGTTATTGCGAGTTTAGTTGGTATTTTTGCAGGAATAATTTCTTCAGTTAAAAGAGGGTCTTTTTTTGATTATCTAACAATGACAATTGCTCTTTTTGGTGTTTCTATGCCAGTATTCTGGCTTGGAATAATGCTTATGTTGATTTTTGGGGTTTGGCTTAACATTTTACCTATCTCTGGAAGATTGGATGTTGGTATCAACTTAACAAGAGTAACAAATTTTATTCTACTTGATTCACTTCTAACTTTTAATTTTAGAGCATTTATTGATGCGATCAAACATTTGATTTTACCATCAATTGCACTTTCAACAATACCAATGGCTTTTATTGCAAGAATAACAAGGTCAAGCATGCTTGATATTTTAAATAAAGATTATATAAGAACTGCAAGAGCAAAGGGTTTAAAAGAAAATATAGTTGTTTATAGACATGCGCTTAAAAATGCTTTTATTCCAATAATAACAAGTGTTGGTACAGAATTTGCTTTACTTCTTGGTGGTGCAATACTTACTGAAACTGTTTTTGCATGGCCAGGTATTGGTAGATATATAGTTGGTGCTGTATCATCAAGGGATTATCCAGTTGTTCAGGGGTCAATTATTTTTATTGCTTTTCTTGTATGTTTTGTGAATTTAATAGTTGATATATTATATGCTTTTATTGATCCGAGGATAAGGTATTAATGGAACAAAAGAGTGAATTTTATTTTATATGGAAATATTTAAGAAAAAATAAAACTGCAATGATAGGTTTACTCATAATAATAATTTTAATTATTGTTGCTATTTTAGCAAATATAATTTCACCTTTTGATCCATATTCTCAATCATTAAAAGATAGATTACAGCCTGGCTTCTGGAAAGCAAATAATACCAATTTTCTTGGAACAGATGAGTTCGGTAGAGATATATTATCAAGAATAATATATGGTTCGAGAGTTTCATTAACTGTTGGCTTTATTGCAGTCATAATTGGAGTTTTAATTGGCTCGATTTTTGGAATTTTATCTGGATATTTTGGGGGATGGATTGATAGCATTGTTATGAGGGGGGTTGATGTTATGTTTGCTCTTCCAAGTATATTATTAGCAATAGTGATAATGGCTATTCTTGGAACAGGTCTTGATAAAGCAATGATAGCAATTGGAATAACATATGCTCCTCAAATTGCAAGGATTGTTAGATCTCAAACAATTGTCGTTAAAAATATGGAGTTTGTTGAGTCAGCGCTATCAATCGGTGAAAGTCATCTTATGATAATTTTAAAACATATTTTAAGAAATGTTTTATCACCTATAATTGTTTATGGAACACTCTCTATTGGAAGTGCAATTCTTGATGCTGCTGCTTTAGGATTTCTCGGTCTTGGAGCACAACCACCAACTCCTGAATGGGGTGCAATGCTTTCAAGAAGTTATCAATATATTGTTGCAGGGGCATGGTGGGTTGCAACATTTCCAGGGCTTATGATTTTAATATCAGTTCTTGGTTTTAATCTTTTGGGTGATGGATTAAGAGACGCAATTGACCCTACATTAAGATATTAAATATTTTATAATTATAAAGGAGGTCAAAGATGAAAATAAAATTTATTGGTCATTCATGTTTTTTAATTGAAATAGGTGGACTAAAAGTTTTAACAGACCCATTTGATGAGTCAGTTCCATATAAATTTCCAGAAAAAATGGAAGTTGACATAGTAACAATAAGCCATGAGCATTTTGACCACAATGCAGTTCATAGAGTTAGAGTAAAAAAAGAGATTTTAAGAGACCCAACTGATAAAATTGTTGATGGAGTAAAATTTAAATCTAAATCTTTTTTCCATGATGAAGAGGGTGGAAAAAGAAGAGGGAAGAATGCAATTTTTATGATTGAAGGAGAAAATTTAAAAATTTTACATTTAGGTGATTTGGGTCATGTTCCGCAAGAAAAAGATTTAGATGAATTTAAAAATGTTGATATTTTATTAATTCCAGTTGGAGGATATTTTACAATTGATAGTAAAAAAGCAGATGAGTTAATAAAAATTTTAAATCCAAAAATTACAATTCCAATGCATTATAAAACAGGAAAACTTGATTTTCCAATATCAACAGTTGATGAATTTTTAAAAAATAAAAAAGATGTTCATAAATTAAACTCTCTTGAAGTTGAAATAGATAGATCTAATATTGATAATTTTAAAGGTATAGTTGTCTTTCCACTCTAAAATTAGCATTTGTGTATAAAGCCTTTGGTTAATATTTAAAAATGGAGGTTAAATATGAAAAAAATTATTGTTCTTGGTGGTTGTGGTGCAGTTGGAAGAGTTGCAACAAAAACTCTTCTCTCTTTTGGTAATTTTGAAATAACAGTTGCTGATAAAGAAAGAAATCTATTTGAAAAAACTTTTGAGGGTTTTACAAATTTAATAAAATTTTTAGAATTTAATGCAGATGATATTAATTCAATAAGAGATGCAATTAAGGATAGTGACATAATTTTAAATACAGTTGGTCCATATTATAAATATGGTCCAAAAATTTTAAAAGAAGCAATTGAATTAAATAAAAATTATGTTGATGTTTGCGATGATTTTGATGCAACAAAAGAAGATTTGAATTTAAATGAAATTGCTAAGAATAAAAATCTATCTTGTCTTATTGGAATGGGAAGTTCACCAGGTTTTGCAAATGTACTTGTGAAATTTGCCGAAGATTTTCTATTTGATCAAATTGAGTCAATTGACATATATCATGCGCATGGTGGAGAGTTGCATGAAGGACCAGCAGTTGTTAAACATAGAATTCATTCAATGTTAATTGATATACCTGTATTTATTGATGGTGAATATAAAAATGTTAAACTGTTTGAAGAGAGCGGGAAATCTCTTGAGGAAGAAGAGGAATTTTATGGTTTAGGAAAATATCTGGTCTATGCCTATCCACACCCTGAAACAATAACTTTACCAAAATATATAAAAAATGTTAAAAGAGTTACAAATCTTGGGCTTGTTCTTCCGCCTCAATATGCAGAACTCATTAAAAATGTTGTAAAAACTGGTATGGTTGAAGAAGAACCAATAGATATAATGGGACAGAAAATTTCTCCTCTTGAATTTTCTGTAAATTATATACTGCATAAAAGAAAAGAGTTAATTGAAAAATATGGTCCTAAAGAGCCAGTTGGATGTCTTAAAATAAAGGTTAAAGGTATCAAGAATAGCGAAAAAATTGAGTATGACTTTTCTATGTTTTCAAAAGGAAAAGGAATGGGTGAAGGAACTGGAATTCCAGCTGCAATTGGAACTTATTTGATGGCAGAAGGATTAATAAAAGAAAAAGGTGTTTTTCCACCAGAAGGTGGAGTTAAACCTGTTGATGCATTTAAAGTTTTAATAAAATTGGTTGGAAAGGGAGAGGAGATACCAATATTAATTGAAAAAGTTGGTAAAAATGGAACAAAAGAAAAAATTGAACCTTTAAATCTACTTTCTAAATTATTATAAAATTTTTAAACTTTAAATAAATGTAAATATTTAGTAAAATAAAAAGGTAATGAGAAAAGGAGTAATTCTTGCCGCTGGAGTTGGTAAAAGAATGAAATCTGAAACTCCAAAAGTTTTACATAAAATTTTTGGTTTTCCTATTCTTTTTTACATAATAAAAACTCTTAAAGATTCAAACTTAGATAAAATTTATGCAGTTATAAGTGATAAAATAGAACTTTTTAAAAATGAGTTAAATGATGATAGTATTAACTTTTTAATTCAAAAAGTACCTCTTGGAACAGGTGATGCTGTTAAATGCTCTTTATCAGAAATTGAAGATGATGATGAGGTTTTAATTCTTCCTGGCGATACTCCTTTAATAAAAAAAGAAACAATTATAAAAATGTTTGATAAATTTGAAAAAGTAAAACCAGATGTTCTTTTATTAACCTCAATATTAGAAAATCCTTCGCCTTATGGAAGAATAGTTAGAAAAGATGGTAAGATTTATGAAATAAAAGAGGATAAAGATTTAGAAGATGATGAAAAGTTAATTAAAGAGATAAATACAAGCGTTTATATTTTTAGTGGGAAGATTTTAAAAAAATATCTATCTAAAATAGATAATAAAAATGCACAGAAAGAGTACTATTTAACAGATATAATTAAATTCATAAACTTAGATGATGGAAAAATAGAGTCAGATTTTGTTGATTTTGAAGAGGTAATTGGAATAAACACAAGAAAAGATTTATCAAATGTTTTTAAAATAATGAATAAAAGAAAAATTGATGAGTTGATGGATAATGGAGTTACAATTCTTGACCCTGATTTAACTTATATTTCACCATTTGTAACTTCAAAAAAAGATACAGAGATTTTCCCTGGTGTTTATATAGAAGGTGAGGTGCATTTTGGAGAAAATTGTAAAGTTGGTCCATTTGTAAAAATTTCAGCATTAGATGAAGTTGTAATAGTTGAAGATAATGTAAAGATTGGACCTTTTGCGAGCATAAGAGATGGAACAAAATTAATGAAAGGTTCTAAAGCAAAAACTTTTGTTGAAATAAAAAAATCAACAGTTGGTGAAAATAGTGCAGTTCCTCATCTATCCTATATTGGTGATGCAACGATTGGAAAAAATGTTAACATTGGAGCAGGAACTATAACATGTAATTTTGATGGAAAGAAAAAAAATCCAACAATAATTGAAGATGATGTTTTTATTGGTTCAGATTCTATACTTGTTGCAAAAGAAGGTGGTCTTTTTATTAAAAAAGGAAGTTATACCGGAGCAGGTTCTGTGATAACAGAAGATGTTCCTCCTTACACACTTGCTCTTGGAAGAGCAAGACAAATAAATAAAGAAGGAAGGTTAAAAAATGACAATGGATAATGATTTTAAAGTTTTTGCTGGAAATTCAAATATTGAACTTGCTAAGAAAGTTTGTGATTACATTGGAATTAAACTTGGCGACATTGAAGTTGGCAGGTTTGAAGATGGTGAGATAAAAGTAATTATAAATGAAAATGTAAGAGGGAAAAATGTTTATGTTATTCAATCAACACCACCTCCTTCTGATAATTATCTTGAATTATTTATCATTCTTGATGCCTTGAAAAGAGCATCAACAGAAGCAATAAGCGCAATAACTCCTTATTATGGTTATGGAAGACAGGATAGAAAAACAAGGGGAAGAGAGCCAATAAGTGCTAAACTAATGGCTAATTTAATAGTTGCATCTGGTGCAACAAGATTTATTGCTATTGATCTACATGCAGGGCAAATTCAAGGTTTTTTTGATATACCATCCGATAATTTATCTGCAATTCCTCTTTTTGCTGACTATTTTATAAATAAGAATCTATCTGATATTGTTGTTGTCTCTCCTGATGTTGGTGGTGTAACAAGAGCAAACTCTCTTGCATCTCGCCTTCACGCACCAATAGTTATTTTTGCTAAAAGAAGGGAAAAACCAGATGAAATTGCAAGAATGGATCTTGTTGGAGATGTTAAAGGAAAAAATGCTATAATTATAGATGATGGGATTTATACAGGAGGGACATTGATAAACGCAACAAAAATTCTTCTTGATAAAGGAGCAAAAAAAGTATATGCTGCAGCAACACATGGAATATTCTGTAATGATTCATTAAAAAAATTAAACGATTCTCCATTAGAAGAGATAATTGTTACTGATACGCTTAAAATCAAAAACAGTGAAGGATATGAAAAATTAAAAATAATCTCTGTTGCTCCTCTCATTGGAGAAGCAATTAAAAGAGTACAAACACACTCTTCAATAAGTGAGTTATTCAAATGAATGGTATGATCTATGTAATATTAACTTTAACAATTATTAATTCGATATTGATTATCTTTATCTTTTTCATTTTATCTATTTATATTAGAGAAATAACTAAAAAAGTTGGAGAGTTAACAAATGAGTTAAAAGAACTTCTTAAAGAGATAAGACCATCTTTAAGAAAAAGTATGAAAAATATAGAGACAACAACAAATAACATAAAGAATTTATCTAATCTAATTTCTTCTATGTCACCTCTTTTACTATTTTCAGGAAGTGGTACATTTGGAAAAATAGGTAAATATGTTTCCCTATTTTATGGTATAAGAAAGGGAATAGAATTTTTTTTATCTTTAACAAAAAAAGGAGGCAAAAATGAGTGAAAGAAACGATAATTTTTTTGGAGGTTTTTTAACTGGTCTTGTTGTTGGAGCGATATTAGGCATTTTATTTGCACCAGCAAAAGGTTCTGAAACAAGAAAAATTATTTACGAAAAAGGGAAGGAAGTAATAGAAAAGGGAAAGGAAGTTTTTGGTGGAAAACTTATTCAAATAGAAGAAGAGGAAGAAGAGAAATAAAATTTTGGATAAATCTTTAATCAAGAAAACGATTACTATTATATTAACAATATTATTTTTTATTCTTATTATTTTTATTTTACATAAAATTCTAAATTATCTTACTTTAATCATTTTAACTTTATTTTTTTCATTCCTCTTTTCAATATTAACAACTTTTTTTAATTCAAAAAAAATCAATCTTCTTATTTCTAAATTTTTATCAATTATTATAGTACTTACCTTTTTGATTTTTATTCTATTTATTTTAATACCACCAATTGTGAATGAAGTAGCAAAAATCATTTCAAACTTTGATATAATATCAAAAAATTTCTCAAACTTTTTGAAGGATATCATTGAAAATTTAAGGGTAATTTTTAAGAATTTTGAATATATTCAAATTGATATCGATAAAATTTTTACATCTTTGAATCAATCACTCGGAGAAATATCTTTAAATATAATTTCAAATATTTTTTCTTTCTTAAATTTAACTTTTAGAGTACTCATAGAAATAGTTTTTGCTATAATAATTTCTATATTTTTTATCTTTGATAGAGAAAGGTTTTTAAATGGAATAGTAAATGAAATACCAGAAAAACATAAAAATAAAGTTATAGATTTCTTTAAAGAACTTAATTTCAATCTCAAAAAATATATATTAGGACAAATTTTTGTATCATCAATTATTGGTGTCTCTCTATATATTTTTGCATTAATATTTAAAATACCCTATGCAGGAACACTTGGTTTTATAGCAGCAGTTGCAGAAGTCATTTTATATATTGGACCAATTTTGACATTTCTTCTCGGATTGATAATATCTTTTACTGTATCACCATTTACAGCACTCTGGTTTTCAATTTTTTATATTGCCCAACAGCAGATAACAAGTTTTTTTGTTTATCCAATTGTCTGGTCTAAATTTGTATTAAATGTTTCTCCTGTTGTTGTCTTTATAACTATGATATTTCTTACCTCTGTGTTTGGACCAGTTTCTCTTTTCTTTACTGTTCCTGTAATAATAATCTTGAAATTATTGATTAAAGAGTTTAAAAATTCATACCTTTATGAAAGATTTAAAAATTTATAAAAAAGTTGTAAAATATATTTAAAAAATGAAAATTAAATATAAATTATTCTTTATTAATATAATTATAATTTTCTTAGCAATAATATTAATTATTTTCTTTATTTTTTCATTTTCCAGAAAAACTTTTGATGAAAATATAAAAATAAGGGCTGAATTATATAAAAATAATTTCTCCAATCTTATTGAAACAGAAAAAAATAATTTGTCACTTCATGTTAAAGATTATGCTTATTGGGATGAAATGGGGATTCAGGCGGTTAATAATAAAAATAAAGAGTGGATTGAAGATAATCTTGATCCCTGGGTTAGAAATAACTTTGATTTTAATCTTGTTCTTTTAATAAAAGATAATGGAGAAGTAATCGTTGATTCTCCTCTGTTTAATATAAATTATAATAATTTCATCTTAAAAAAACAGGAAATTATTTCAGGTATAACAATTCTTAATAATCTACCAGTAATTTATGCTACTTCACCCGTGTTTGATAATAATGGCGAAAAATTTTATCATGCTTATTTAACATTTGGGAAAGTAATTGATGAAACTTTAATAAATAAATGGAAAAATTTTCTTGATATTGATTTTGCAATTATAACTGAAAATAGTTATATATCTACAAGTGAGAAAATAAAAAAATTTCAATTTTCAGAAATAAAACCTCCATATCAATATATAGATAACTATATTTGTACATTTATGCCAATCTATGATAATGAAAATAATAAAATTGCTGATGTTCATATTCATAAATATGATGATATACCATCAAAAATAAACAAGACAATTTATTCTGGAATATTAATTGGCGCTTTATCAACAATTATATCTGCATTTATTATAAATATTTTATTAATTTCACATATTCTTAAACCTCTTGAAAAATTAGAAAAAGCAACAAAAGAAATAACAAGCGGAAATTATAATGTAAAATTGAATTATTCTAAAAATGATGAATTAGGATATTTAACAAATAGTTTTAAAAGAATGTTTGATAAAATTAAATATAGAGAAAAATTAATTTTAAATGAAAAGGAGATGGCGATTGAAATGTCTTATAGAGATCCTTTAACAAATATTTTTAATAGAAAATATTTAATTGAGAAAATTGAGGAGTTAATAAAAAGTGAACAACCATTTTCAATTGTTTTCCTTGATCTTGATAACTTTAAAGTTATTAATGATGTTCTTGGACATAAGGTTGGAGATGAACTTTTAAAGAAAATTGCTGAGTGGTTTTTAAACAATTTAAGAAAAGAGGATATTGTTACAAGATATGGTGGAGATGAATTTTGCTTGATTCTGTATGGATTAGATAAAAAGGGTTCTGATGAAGTTATTCAGAGATTATATAAATTATTTCAACTTCAAACTTTTTATCCAGAGGATATCCCAATAGGATTTTCTTATGGAATAGCATCATTTCCAGAAGATTCTAAAAATATAGATAAACTTCTTTCAATTGCTGATAATAAAATGTATCAGATGAAAGAAATCAGATTCAATAAATAATTTAATTTATACTGAAAGTTAACTCCTTTAAAACAAGTAAAATAATATTAATTTTAAAAGTTTTTTCATAATAAGACACTTTTTTTTGGTTTTTATTATTAAATTATATCAAGATCTGAAAAGTTTAGAAAATATTTTAAATTTATATCAATTTCATCAAAGTTATATATTATTATTGGTCTTTTATTGTATGGTATAAAACCTTTTTTGAATAAAATTTTTTCTAAAGGGTCTTTTTCTTTTACCCATATATCAACAAGATCAACATTGTTATCAATAAAATATTTAATTGAAAAATTTATAATATCTGAAAAAGATCTATTATCTTTGAAAATAAATTCTTTAATTGAACCTCTTTTTATATCAATATCTTTTATCCTTAAAACAAATAGATTCTCATCATTATTAAAAATGTCATAATTATAATATGGATGTTTTAAATATCTCCATTTTAAGAATTCTTCATCTCTTAAAAGAAACATATCATAATGTTTTTTTAAAATTTCCAAATATTTTTCACTATTATTAAAATTATTTACTTTTTCATATTTTCCTTTAACTTTTATGAAATTTTTACCAATTTTAAAGAAAGGATTAAAAAAAGAAAAGTGAAATTTAACTTTTGTAGATAAAAAATTTAGATTTAAAGGAAATATCCACCTTCTGATATTTCCAATATTTTTCCAGTTCAGTTTATTCAAATAAATTGGTTTTGAATTTGGATTTGGAAAACCATAGAAAAAAGAGTAACCTTTTTCTTTTCCCTCTTTTAAAGTTAAAAGGGCAAGTTTTTTGAATATACCTTTTCCTCTATATTCTTTAAGGGTCATTGAATCAACAGAGTGTCCAATTTTCAAAATTTTTCCATTATAGTAAAATTTTAAAGGAACAATTGCTTCTTCTGAAATTATTTTTCCATTTTCCTCATAAACTGCTATAAGATTTTCTTTTAAAGGATTTTCTAAATATTTCCATCTCCATTTTTTGATGTCAACTTCAAGTTCTGGAGTAACTAAAGAAAAAAGATTAATTAAATCTTTCCCATCACCGTTATAAATTTTCTCCATATCTATTTTTCTATTTTCTCAATAACAATTATGTAATTAGTAGCAAGAGCCGCGATAGCACCAAGAGCAACCCAGACTGGTATTAAAATTGAAACTGCAACACCAACTGTTAAAGGAATTTCAAGAAGAGTATTACCATCTTTATCTTTAATAGTAATTCTTCTTATATTCCCCTCATGAAATAATTTTTTAACAAATCCTAATAGTTCATCGCCACTAACTTTAAATTCTTCTTTTCTAACTTTTTCTTCCATATTTCACCTCATAAAATATTTTATTAATATTAATTTAATTATTAACTCTTTTCAACTAATTTTTTGCTGATGATATAATAAAAATGGAAATATAAGAGTAGATACATCTAATGGTAGAATAGAAATTTCAAACCTTACTGGAAATGCAACATTAAATACTTCTAATGGAAAAATTTTAGTAGATGGATGTGAAAGGTTAACACAGGCTGAAAAATGTAATGCAAGTGTTGAAATAAGAAGAACAAAGGAAGTTGGAGATATAAAATTAACTATATAAAAATTGAAAAGTTTTTTGAATGTGGTATTATTTTTATTTGTAAACCTTCGGGGTCGGGTGAAATTCCCTACCGGTGGTAATAGGTTTTATTTTTTGAATAAAACCTTAGCCCACGAGCAGATTAATTAAAAATCTGCAGATTTGGGTGAGATTCCCAAGCCGACGGTTAAAGTCCGGATGGGAGAAGGGTCCCTCCCCGAAGCCATTTGGAGGGAATAAAAATGAGACAAAGGTTTAAGTCGCCAGAGTCTTATTTCCTCCAATATTATTAGGAGGGATTATATGAAAAGAAGAACAAGAGAGATTGTTTTGGGAGCTCTTTTATCGGCTCTCGCATTTGTTTCTATGTATTTTATTCAAATCCCACTTTTTCCTTCTGCTCCTTATCTTCAATTTGATCCATCTGAGATTTTTTCACTTTTTGCAGCCTTTTTTATTTCACCAACAATGGGAGTTTTTGTAACATTAGTTAAGGTTATTTTATTTTATCTAACAAAACAGGAAAGTGGAATTATTGGTTCTGTTATGAATTTTCTTGCTGTTGCTCCTTTTGTTTTTTTCTCTTCTTTATTATTTAGAAAAATTAAAAAAACAGGTATTATTTTAAGTTTTTCTTTATCCATTATTTTTGGGACATTGATTAGAATTCTTTTTATGATACCAACTAATCTTTTGTTTGTTCCTATCTACACTGGATTACCTTTAAAACAAACATGGATCTATATTTACACAATAAACATTCCTTTTAACATTGTCGTTTCTTTAATCAATGGAATCCTATTTGTTTTATTATCATTTGCTTTGAGTAAATTACCTGAGGTGAAAAAAGAGTTTATTAATGTTAAATGATGAAGTTTTATTAAATTTTCAAAAGCCAGGAAGATATATTGGTAAAGAGTGGAATTCTATCTATAAAACATATGAAGATAAAAAGAGATTTTTAATAGTTTATCCTGACCTTTATGAAATTGGTATATCTTCACTTGCAATAATCCTTCTTTATCATCTCATAAATAAAAGAGACGATAGTTACTGCGAAAGATTATTTTCACCTGGTTTAGATTTAGAAGAGTTTCTATTAAAAAATAAAATCCCTCTCTTCTCTATTGAAACAAAAACTCCTATAAATAATTTCCACATAATTGGTTTTAGTTTACAATCACAACTTGATTTTACAAATGTTCTGAATATTTTGAACCTCGGACAAATTGAAATTTTTTCAAAAAAAAGAAAGGATTTACCAATTATAATTGCTGGTGGCCCTTCAGCCTTAAACCCTGTTCCACTCTCACCATTCATAGATGCATTTGTTTTTGGAGAAGGAGAAGAGGTCGTTAATGAGATTCTTGATAGTTTTAAACCAAATAGGGAAGAATATTTAAATAAATTGAATGAAATTGAAGGAATATATATACCAGAATTTAGAAAAAAAGTTGTTAAAAAAAGAGTTGTATGGGATTTTGAAAATTCATTTTTTCCAGAAAAACCTATTGTGCCTTATATTCAAACGATACATGATAGAGGGGTTGTTGAGATTTTCAGAGGTTGTGATAGGGGCTGTAGATTCTGTATTTCTGGTATGGAGAAAAGACCAAGAAGAGAAAGAAGTGTTGATAGAATATTAAAAATTTCAGAAAATCTTCTCTCAAACACTGGCTATGAGGAGATATCTTTACTCTCTTTATCAACTTCTGATTACAGTAAAATAGATGAACTTTTAATTGAACTTAAAGAAAGATTGAAAGACAAAAAAATAACTATATCACTTCCTTCATTGAGAATTGATAATTTTTCACTCAAACTTCTTGATCTAATAGATACTGGTAGAAAGGCAACATTAACTTTTGCACCTGAGGGTGGGACTGAAAAAATAAGAAATGTTATGAATAAACCTATAAAAGATGAGGTGATATTAAGTGTTATAAAAGAGGCAAATTTAAAAGGATATAAAAAAATAAAATTATATTTCATGATTGGTGTTCCATATGAAGATTATGATGATATATCTGGAATTGTTGAACTTATAAATAAAATTAAAGAAGAGAATAAATCAATAAAATTATCAATTTCAATTAATCCTTTTATTCCAAAGCCATTTACTCCATTTCAGTGGGAAAAATTTATTTCAAAAGATGAATATTTAAAAAAAATTAAAATAATTAAAAATGGTATAAAAGATGTTAATTTAAATTATAGAGGATGGGAAGAATCATTTATAGAAGCAATCATCTCAAGAGGAGATGAGAGTATTTCAGAATTAATCTATGAGGCATATTTAAATGGTGAAAAGTTTTCAAACTGGAGAGAGAATTTTCATTATGAGACCTGGGAAGAAATTTTAAATAAAAAAAGTTTTGCAATTGTTGATAAAATTTTAAATGGCTTTTCAGTTGATGAAGAACTTCCATGGGACTTTGTTGATATAGGAATAGAGAAAAAATTTCTTTTAGAAGAAAGAGAAAAAAGTAAAAATTTCGAAATAACAGAACCATGTTTTATGGATCTTGAAAGATGTTCAAATTGCGGAGTTTGTTTTAATTTAAAATGAGAATAAGATTGGAATATAAAAAAATTGGCTCTTTAATTTTTATTTCAACTCTTGATATTGAAAGAATGTGGGAAAGAGTTTTGAGAAGAAGCGGTCTTAAATTAAAATATACAGAAGGATACAATCCAAAGATAATTAAAGATTTCTCACCTGCAATACCTCTTGGTATTTATAGTGAAAGTGAACTTCTGGATTTTATTATTACTGAAAATTTAAATATTGATTCTATCTTAGAAAAAATCAAAAAAGTTTCACCTTTTGACCTCTTAATTAAAAGAGCAAAAGAGATAGATGAAAATTCTCCTCCTCTATCTTCAATTATTTCTCACATTAAAGTTGAGATAATTGGAGAGGATATTAAAAAAATAAAATTTAGTGAATTAAATTTTGAAAAAGTTATAAATGGAAAAACAAAAATAGTTCAACTTAATAAATATATTTATAAAGAAGAGATGAATGAAAATGGAAAAATTTTAATAGTTGATAGTAAAGTTTCATTGAAAGATATAGTGAATAATTTAAATAAAACTGGTTTAAAATTTTTAATTATTAAAAGAGAAAATTATATATTACAGAATGACAAATTGATATCAATTTTTGATTTGAATTGAAATTTTGATAAAATTTTTTTATGAATGAGAAATTTATTTACTCATTTGGTTCTTTCACTTATGACCTTATTGAAAATCATAAAGGTATTTCAAGATATTGTGTTGGAGGTAGTGGTGCTTATTTCTCTTTATCATCTTCTATCACTGGATTAAAAACCTATCCTGTTGGTTATATTTCAGATGATATTGAAGATAATATAAGAGAAAAATTATCAAATTTTGTTGATTTAAAATATTTAAAGAGAGGCAAAAAACTTAACTTCCATATTGTTTATAATAAAAATTTGGAAGCAAATTACCTAAAGGATTTAGATGAAAATGATGAAATAATTGAATATAAAGATCTTCCTGAAACTGATTATGTTCATGTTTGCGTAATTTCAAATATTGAAAATCAGATAAATATTATTGAACATTTTAAGAAATCTGGCTCTTTTGTTTCAACTGGCACCTATCTTATAAGGATAAATAAAGATAGAGAAAAAGTTTTAAAGATGCTCAAAATTTGTGATCTTTTTTTCCTTAATAAAGAAGAATCTTTTGCTTTATCAAATGAAAAAAGTTTTGATGATGTTATAGAATTTTTCATCAAAAATGGTAAAAGAGTTGTTATAACACTTGGTAAAGAGGGTGCCATTTATATAGAAAAGAAAAAAATTATTAAAATTAATGCCATAAATGTTGATCCTGTTGATGTAACTGGTGCAGGTGAAACATTCGCTGGAGGATTTGTTGGTTCTTATATTTTATATAATGATCCATATCTATCATTAAAATATGGAGTTCTTCTCTCTTCAATAGTGATTCAGGATTTTGGTATTAATGGACTACTTAATATAAAAAGAGAGAATTTATTAAAGAAATTGGAGGATTTAAATGTTTGAAATTAATTACAAAAAAATTGAAGAATTTTCAGAGTTAATTAAAAGTATAAATTTAAAATTAAATCTATTGCCAGGAGTTGAAACCGCAAAAAATTTATTAGACGCAAAGAATAAACTTACTTTATATTTTTATGTTGATGCAATTTGCCATCAAACTCAAAATTTTTCAGGAGAAATTGATGGTGTTTATTTTAGGGGCTGGGATTATCTTTTAAATTCTTTTATTAAAGAATATAAAAATGACAAAAATTTTATTTCCATAAATAGAATGAAAAAAATAAAAGGAGAAGATTTAAAAAGAATTTTAAATAATTCTGGAGATAGATATTATGAGAGAGCATATCTACTTAGAAATTGTGCATATATTTTAAAAAGAGATTTTAATGGTGATATTTTTGAAATTTATAAAAAATCTGAAGGTTTCATAAAAAGAGATGATGGAAATGGTATTTTTGATCTATTCAAAAGATTTAGGGCATATAGTGATCCACTTGGAAAAAAAACTTTTCTATTTTTAAATATTGCGAAAAAAGTTGGATTTTGGGAAATAAAAGACCCTGAAAATTTATGGGTTCCAGTTGATTATCATCTTGAAAGGGTTGCTTTAAGGATTGGAATTGTAAATGTTGATGAAAAAATTATTAAAAAGTTGATTGAAAATAGAAAAATTCCTCAGACTATTGATTTAAAGTTAAGAAAAGTTGTTGGTGATGGGGTTAAAAATTTAACAAAAATATCAAATGTTGGAGTAGAAAAAATTGATCAAATTTTCTGGTCTTTAGGTAGAAGTATCTGTTTAAAAGATGCCCCTTCATGTGATGGAATAAATTTAGAAAAAACAACTTTTGAAACTATAACTGGAATAAATTTGAAAAATGGCTGTCCTTTCAGAAAATTATGTAATGCTTACAAAAACCCAGATCTAAGAAAAATCAAAGAATCAAATGTTAATACAATCTATTATTAATAAAAGGAGACCCAGTTAGGTCTCCCAAATCTTTTTAATCTTTTTATCTTTATGGAACTTCTTTTCTTATTATCCTTACAATAACTTCACGAGGTTGTGGATCATTTCCAGAAGAATCTAATCCATCAACAGGAACAATTGCAACTATCTTATCTCCAAGATTTGGAACAACTATCTTTGAATATTCCCATTCTGAATAAATTGGTATCTTTTTACTTGGTATCTCTATTAGTAAATCTTGTCTTTTTGGATTTATAACAATGTGATTTATTGAAGATTCAAGAATATATGAATATGCCCAGTGAGATACTGGAGTATCTGGATATGGATTATTAAATACTCCATCTTTAAATGGCCCTCTTCCAAGTGCTTTACATGCAATTGTTACAAACTCTGCTCTTGTTATTGGTTTATCTGGCTTAAATGTTTTATCTGGATAACCAGTAATTATTCCTGCTTCTGCAACTGCTTCAATTACTCCATAAGCCCAGTGTCTTATATCAGTATCTTTAAATGTTGGAGTTACTGGATATTTTGGTTTTAGTTTAAGTAGATTAAAGAATATTGCTGCTGCTTCTG
>Ga0078972_1004095_pt1 | contig 41304 bp, 37 predicted proteins | sample YelNatPaOPGAMG01_FD_67568 | JGI IMG/M metagenome (GOLD analysis project Ga0078972, IMG submission 67568) | Hot spring thermophilic microbial communities from Obsidian Pool, Yellowstone National Park, USA - OP-RAMG-01 (SPADES assembly) (version 2) | ecosystem: Environmental > Aquatic > Thermal...
GTTCATCAGTTTGCCCAAAAGGACTCCGCCTGCGGTTCCTACGGCAAAGGCGAATAGTCCCAGGAGAAGAACCCCGATCGTTTCCCAGCGGAGGAACTTATCGGAGGACAATTTGGAACCTACGGAAAGGCCCAGCATGATGGTTACCAGGTTGATAAGTTCGTTCTGGGCTGCCTTGGAGAGCCGTTCCGTGACACCACTTTCCCTAACAAGGTTTCCGAACATGAGGGCTCCGATCAGGGGGGTAGCGGAGGGAAGAAGGAGAATACAGATTCCCAACACGATTAGAGGGAATACGATCTTTTCGGTCTTTGTGACATGACGGAGCTGCTCCATCTTGATCTCTCGCTCCTTCTTTGTGGTAAGGAGGCGCATGATGGGGGGCTGGATGATGGGTACCAGAGCCATGTACGAGTAGGCGGAAACGGCTATAGCTCCCAGTAACCGGGGAGAAAGCCGGCTAGCCAGGAAGATGGCGGTGGGTCCGTCTGCCCCGCCGATGATTCCGATAGAAGCGGCATCGGCAAGATCGAAATCGAACCCCAGGTACTTGGTCATGGCCAGAGCGCCTAAAAGGGAGGTAAATATTCCCAGCTGGGCTGCAGCTCCCATGAGGGCTGTCTTGGGGTTCGCGATGAGGGGACCAAAGTCCGTCAGAGCACCCACGCCGATGAATATGAAGAGGGGGAAAAGGCCCCCTTCGATCCCAAAGTCATAGATCTGGCCAATGAAACCACCCACATGGTGAACGATCTTTTGGGTGGCAGGATCGAATACGAGTTGGGGAAGCTTTGCAATTTCCGCTAGGGGAATATTGGCGAGAATGCCCCCAAATCCAATGGGAAGGAGCAGGAGGGGTTCGAATTCCTTCTTGATAGCCAGGTAGATCAGCACCAGGGACACGAGGATCATGATGATCTGACCGGGCTCGAAGGCGACGATCCCTGTAGTCATGATGATTTCATGGAATACATCGAGTAGAGACATACAACCTCCTACTGGCGGATGGTGGCCAGAATCTGACCTGTTTTGACTTGCGCGCCCTGGGATACCTTTATTTCGACGAGGGTGCCACTAACGGGAGCTTTGATGGGGGTTTCCATCTTCATCGATTCCAGCACCAGTACCACTTCCCCTTCCTGGACAGGGTCTCCCGCTTTCTTGGGAACCCGCAGGATGATACCTGGTAGAGGAGAATCTATTTCGACAATGGCGCCCGTTGCGGCGGCTACGGAGGACTGAGCTTGCGACGGGGCTACGGAGCCTGTAGTTACCGCAGGGGAGGAGCCTGCAGGTGCCTGTGCAGGAGAAGCGGCTTGACCCGAAGGAGCTCCTTCTTTTACAGAAACCGCGTAGGTGACTCCGTTCACCACAGCGGCATCCCCCTGTAAGGAGACCACGTAGGGTTTTCCATTGATCGTTACCGTATACACAGGAGCCGCTTTGGCTTCGCCAGCCTTCGCTTCCCCTTCCTTCTTCTTCGCCTCCTTCCGGACTCCGATGGTGGCCTTCCCCTGGAGGAAGAGGATTCCCTTCTCCCGGCAGGTGGCGGCGATAAAGACGTTTTCATCTGTAATGGGGAGGCCCGCTTCCTTCAACATGGCCTCGGCGGCCTTTCTGCCCTTCTTGGGATCCCGGTCGTTGATGTCCACCACGAGCTCGGTAGTCGGCTCTAACCCCAATTGCTCTTTAGAGATACGTACCACTTCCGGATCTGGTTCTACGGGAGTTTTCCCGAAGTAACCAAGGACCATCTTCCCGTATCCTTCAGCAATTTTCTTCCAGGGGCCGAACATCACATTGTTGAAAGCCTGCTGGAAGTAGAACTGGGAAACCGGGGTAACGGAAGTACCGAATCCTCCCTTCTGCACCGCTTCTCCCATAGCGGCGATCACCTCCGCATACCGGTGCATGAGGTGATTGTCCCGCATCATCTGGGTATTGGTGGTAAGGGCGCCGCCAGGCATGGGGAACATGGGGATAAGGGGTTCCACCATAGTGGCTTCGGGGGGAAGGAAGTAATCGGCCATCTGCTCTTTGAAGAATTCCTCCAATTCCATGATCTTGCTGAAATCTATTCCAAGATCGAAGTCGGTTCCCCGCAGGGCGTGCCACATGGACAGGATGTCTGGCTGACAGGTTCCCCCCGATACAGGGGCCAGGGAAAGGTCGATCTGGTCTGCACCTGCTTCCAACGCCAGCATGTATTGTGTGATGCACACATCCGCCGTTTCATGACTGTGGAACACCAGGTGTACTTTGTCTCCCAACAGTTTCCGCGCTCCCTTGATCGTATCGTACACCTTTCGGGGAACGGACGTTCCCGATGCATCCTTGAAACAGACCGAGTCGAAGGGGATCCCCGCATCGAGGATCTGACGGAGGGTGTTCACGTAGAACTCCGCCGTGTGTGCACGCTCCGCTCCAGGAGTCCCCGGGGGTAGCTCCATCATGGTTACCACCACCTCGTGCTTCAGTCCTACCTCATGGATACATTGAGCCGGGTAGATCAGGTTGTTTACGTCGTTCAAGGCATCGAAGTTCCGAATAGTGGAGATCCCGTGTTTCTTGAACAGTTGCGCATGGAGTTTGATGATGTCCCGAGGCTGGGAATCCAGCCCTACCACATTCACGCCCCTCGAAAGGGTTTGCAGGTTGGCATCGGGACCCGCAGCCTTGCGGAAGTTGTCCATCATGGTGAAGGCATCTTCGTTGGCATAGAAGTAGGGGGATTGGAACATGGCACCCCCACCTGCCTCGAAATGCTTGATCCCGTATGCACTGGCCATTTCCACTACAGGAAGGAAGTCTTTGGAAAAGACCCTTGCACCGTAGACAGATTGGAACCCGTCCCGAAAAGCGGTGCACATGAAATGAACGCGTTTTTTCATAGTACCCTACCTTGGATTGATTATTTGTGTAAGCGAGCCGTAACGGCCGCAACGGCTATGGCGATTTCTGTATCTGCGGTACTTACCCGCGAGGGAGTTACAGGTTCTTCTGGCTCGGGGAAAAACTTCCAGATCAGTTTCGAAGTACCAAGTACAATATAAATTAGAATTCCCAAAAAAATGAAGGTTACGCCCATACCTATAACCATCAGGAACAAACCTTTCTCTAGCATGTTAGTCTCCTTGTGATGAAAGATATTGAGTACAGACTTCTAATGGCGGGTATTATACAAAGCGCGATAGGTTATTGCAAGGTATCGAATGCAGACCCGAAGACTCAGCTTCCAATGTGAACCACCACGGATAGCCGGTTCTCTACCGATTTCACTCCCCTCACTTCCTTTGCGACCGATTCTGCGGCGGATACAACCGAGTGGGATTCGGTCACCCCCTCCAGTACTACACTGCCGCCGGTACTCCGAACTTCGAGGAATCGGATAGGAAGTTTCGCCTCGTAGAGGATCTTCACAACCAGTTGCTGGGACAGGATGAGATCATCCAGTTTCTCCTTCCGTTCCGCTCTGCGTTTTTCGCTCATTTCTTCCATGAAACGGGTCAAGATATCGAGGATTGTCTCTTTAGGGAGAGTCCCCGTATTCAGGACGATGTCGTACAGCTCGTCCCTCGTCCAGTCCACATCGAAAAAGAACCGATGGAAACCCGCCCGTTCATGGTCGCTTTTCATCATGAGCTTGTAGGCATGATTTTCGTTGCAGTTGAGTTCTTGCTGGAGTCTCTGTGCCCTTGTCTCTGGAGCAGAAACGAACCGAAGCCGGAGCACTCCCGGCACGTTCTCTAAAATTACCTGGGCTCCTCTTCCGAGGATGATGCAGTTGTCCTGCCGGGCATACTCGAGAATGGCCAGTTTCAGGTAATGCAGGTAGATATCACGATCGGCGGAAAACGCATCCCAGAAACCTGGTTTCCGTTCATCGAACCGTTCGATGTTCTTTTTTTCGACTTTGTACTCTTGAAGCTTTTTTTCGATTTCTTCCTTGTCGATAAGGGCAAGATGCTGCGTTCGAGCTAGTTCTTGCGCAATTTCCAAATCCAGGCTGCCGAGCTGTCTTGAAATGGTCAATACACTCATAAGACACCTCCTCCCCTGAATGGGTCTAATTCTAGTATAATGCTTTCCTAATACCTAGGCAAATTTTCGCGGTTCCGTTCTTTCGTATTCCCTTCGAGCAGAGAAAAGGAAATAGAAATACAGGATAAAGAGGAATAAAGCTACGACGAGAGCGAATAAGTCGAAGAATTTCAATCCGATTCCTAATACCTGGATGGGAGGATTTTTTGTATCTAGAAAGAAAAAGAGTCCGTTTAGGAGAATGAGGCTAAGCCGTAGTTCCGTTGGACCAAAACCGCCGTAGGATATTTTGAATACCTCTTTCAAGTAGGTATTGATGTAGGTGAAGATGCAGAGAAGGTAGTACCCAATTAGAACGAGAAGTGCCACGGCAAAGGATACGAAGGGAGAAAGACCGGCGCCGATTGCAATTACCAGGGCAGTGAGGGCATCCATATTGTGATCGATGAAAAAGCCGTATCTGGGACGTTCGATCTCTCGTATTCTAGCGAGGGTCCCATCCAAACTGTCACCCAGCCAGTTCACGATGAACCCAAAGGAAGAGAGCCACAGGTATCCCTTTGCCTGGTTGGTAAGAATGTATGCCCCTCCCGCGATCACTGCACCCATGAACCCGAAACAGGTGAGATGATCGGGTAGTATCCAGCGTGGAAGGGAACGAGCAATCTGTTCAAGAACTCTGCGCTCCAGCGGGGTTAGAAAGGATCTTTGAACTCGTTGTGCTTCTTTCTGTATCATAAGGCATTATACAATTCCAGATTCTTAGCTACAATGGATGTTCGTACAGGGGAATGCCCTAGTCAACTATTTTGTCGGCCGGTGGCCGACTTGACACCGAAAACCCCCTGTGGTAAGGTCGGCACCATGAAACGCATGTACCTGTTCCCTGGTCAGGGTGCCCAGTATCCGGGAATGGGCATAGATTTTTGGAAGAGATCCGCTAGGGTGCAGGAGCTCTTTCAGCGAGCCTCCTCCATTGCTCGGATGGATCTATACAAGATTCTGGCGGAGGGAACGGAAGAAGAATTGAAGTCCACCCAAACCGCTCAGGTGGTGATCACGTTGGTGAACCTTTCCGTTGCGGAAGCTCTCCGCGAGCGGGGGATCCGCCCGGATGGGGTTGCCGGTTTCAGCCTGGGAGAGTACGCCGCACTGGCAGAGGCTGGGATCCTTTCCGTAGAGGATACCTTCCGCCTCGTACAGGTACGGGGGACTCTGATGGAGCAAGTATCCCGAAAGTGGGATCGTCCCGAGGGGCCGGCCGGAATGGCGGCGGTCATCGGATTGGAGGCCTACCGCATTGAAGAAGCCCTGGCAGGTTTAGAGGAGGTGTTCCCTGCCAACTACAATAGCCCCCTACAGACAGTGGTCAGCGGCACTGCCAGGGGGCTCGCCCTGGCAGAGGAAAGGCTGAAAAAAGCGGGGGCGAAGCGGGTCATACGGCTCAAAGTGTCTGGTCCTTTCCATAGCCCCCTTCTGCAAGAAGCACGGGAGAAGTTCGAGGCTGAGTTGGAGAAGGTTGTATGGAAGGATCCTCGTATTCCCCTCTATTCCAACGTCACGGGGAAGCGCATCTCTAATGGAATGGAGGCAAAACGACTGGCGGGGGAGCAGATCGTGTCCCCTGTGCGATGGACAACGGTGGAGCAGGAAATTGAACGGGAAGGGTACGAGGAGATTCTGGAGACTGGACCCGGGACGGTGCTTACAGGCTTATGGAAGGCTTTTTGCACCGATCCGGTTTGCATTCCTGTAGGGAAGTGGGAAGAACTAGAGAAATTGCATCTAAAATAAATTAGTATAGAAGGGAATGGAGGATAGAATGCTTGTAAAAGGAAAGAATGTGCTGATCACTGGGGGAGCCCAGGGAATAGGTAGAGAAATGGTTCTCCTGTTTCTCAAGAACGGAGCTTCGGTATGGTACATCGATATTCAGCAGGGGGATTCCTTTACGGAATACCAGGAGGTGGCGAAGGCGAATGGGGTGACGGTTGCCTTCAAAGAAGGGAACGTTGCCGATGAAGCGGGAATCACCTCGGTGTGCAAAGAGATCCTGAAGGAGTCGGGAGGGATCGATGTACTGGTGAACAACGCAGGAATCACCCGGGATAACCTTTCTTTCCGGATGAGCAGCAAGGATTGGAACGACGTATTGGCCATCAATCTTACATCGGCATTCTATATTTCCAAAGTGGTTGTCCAGGACATGTTCATGAAAAAGAGGCCGGGCTCGGTCATCAACATCGCCTCCATTGTGGGGGTAATCGGCAATGGAGGGCAGGTCAACTATGCAGCTTCCAAGGCAGGCCTGATCGGGTTTACCAAGAGCCTGGCACGGGAGGTGGCCTCCCGGAATATCCGGGTGAATGCCATTGCACCGGGTTTCATACAAACCAAGATGACGGATAAGCTTACGGAGGAACAGAAGAAAGCCCTCTTTGTCCAGATTCCCATGGGAAGGCTGGGATTGCCCGAAGATGTAGCCAAAGCGGCCCTGTTCCTCGCCAGTGATCTTTCCGCTTACATCACAGGGCATGTTCTGCACGTCACCGGTGGATTGGGGATGTAGCATGGGGAAAAGAACTCGTATCGTCGTTACCGGACTGGGAGCGATCACCCCCTTGGGGTTGGATGTGGCTACCACGTGGAACAGCATTAAAGAGAACAAGTCTGGCGTAGGCCCTGTCACCCGGTTCGATCCCTCTCCCCTTCCCACGAAGATTGCCGCGGAGGTGAAGGGATTCGATCCCAGGAACTACATGGATGGGAAAGAGGCCCGAAAGATGGATCTTTTTTCTCAGTTCGCGGTGGCTGCCGCCAAGGAAGCGGTGCAGGATGCCGGCATGAAAGAGGGCACCTACGATCCAAGCCGCGTGGGTGTTATTCTTGGAGTAGGGATCGGAGGATTCGAAACGGTAGAGGCGTCCCATACAGCCCTCCTGGAAAAAGGGCCCAGCAGGGTGCCTCCGTTGACGATTCCCAAGCTCATCGCCAACATCGGACCTGCAAACGTTGCCATCATGCTGGGACTGGAAGGGCCCTGCTTCGCGGTTACCACGGCCTGCGCTTCCGGTACAGATGCCATCGGAAATGCCGTGCATTGGATCGAGAAGGGGGCTTGCGATTTCGTTCTGACCGGGGGTGTGGAATCGGCCATCACTCTCTTTGGGATGTCCGGGTTCAACGTGATTCAAGCCCTCAGCACGAAGTATAACGATCGTCCCACCGAAGCCTCCCGGCCCTTCGATAGGGATCGGGATGGGTTCGTGATGGGGGAGGGGGCAGGGATCCTGGTGCTGGAAAGCCTCGAGCACGCCCTGAAACGGGGTGCGAAGATCTATGCCGAGTTTGGAGGGTATGGGGCCACCTGTGATGCCAATCACCTCACGGCTCCCCACCCCGAGGGGAAAGGTGCCATTGCGGCAATGCGGATGGCGTTGGCCGATGCGGGGCTAAAACCGGAAGAGATCGATTATATCAATGCCCATGGAACTTCCACCCCCATGAACGATCCCATCGAAACGGCTGCCATCAAAGCCGTGTTCGGGGAACATGCGTATAAATTGAAGGTATCTTCCACCAAAAGCATGACCGGGCATTGTCTGGGAGCGGCGGGAGGGATCGAAGCCCTCTTCTGTGTGCTGGCCATTCAGGATCAATTCTACCCCGCTACCATCAATCTTCAGAATCCCGATCCTCTCTGTGACCTCGACTATGTGCCCAATAAGGGAGTTCCTGGAGTGATCCGAGCCGCCATGTCCAACACTTTCGGATTTGGTGGACACAACGGGATCGTAGTCTTCAAAAAATACGAAAACTGAGGTGGTACAGGATCTCGATCCAGGCCGCTCCCACAAGGATCGTAAGTATCGTAAGGGGAACCCCCACCTTCAGGAACTGGAAGAAACCGAGGTGAACCCCATGCTTTTTGGCAGACTCGGCTACGATGAGGTTTGCGATGGATCCCAGCAAGGTGAAGTTCCCCGCATAGGTACTGGCCATAGCCAGGGTGATCCAAGCTTTCTCCGGATGGGCCAGCAGGCTGATTCCTGGTTTCAGGAGCATGACGGCAGGCACGTTGGAAACTAGGTTACTCAGGACTGCCGCCACCGCGGAAAAGACGAAGGTGTTGGACTCGGCAAAGGAAGTCAGGTATTCGATGAAGCGGTGAAACAGTCTGTCCTGATCGAGGGCTTCGATCAATACGAATAGCCCTGCGAATAGCACGAGGAGAGACCAATCCACATCGTTGAAGATCTTCTCGGGATGTATTCTTCGAGTGACGAGCAAGAAGGAGGCTGCGAGGAGCCCGGCAAAGGGGAGGGGAACTTTCAGGAGGATCCCTAGAAGGAAAATACCCAGTGAGGTAAGGCTTTTCCACAGAAGGGGTGGGTATACGAATCTTCTGTGGGGGGGAATGGGAGGGAAACGATAGGGGGCAAATTCCTCCCGAAAGAAGAGTACGATGACCCCATAGGCAACCGCTAACCCCAAAAGGGAAGGTACACTCAGCACTCCGAGGAACTTGAAAAAGTCTATGCGGGAAGATACGCCGATCATCATGTTCTGCGGGTTTCCGATGATGGTCATGGCGGAGCCGATGTTTGCCGAAACACCCAGCCCGATGAGGTAGGGGATGGGGTTGCGCTGCAGTTCCAGAACGATAATCGTTACCAGCGGGGTGAACATCAGCACAACGGTAGCGTTCAGGAAGAAGGCGGAAAAAATGCCCGAAGAGAGGAGGATGAGAGCCAAAAGCTGGCGGGGAGTCCGAGCGAATCGGGTGATCCTGTCCTCCGCAATGCGGAAAAATCCCGATAGCTGTAGATTGACGGAAATCACCATCATGGAAAAAAGGAGAACCAGAGTCTCTAGATCTAGGGCGTGTGCCGCTTTTTCTAGGGGGAGCCCTCCGAAGGCAACCACAGCCACCGCTCCCACGAAAGCGATGGAGGCTCGGTTCATTCGAAGGTAGGGAATTCTTCCGAGGGCGATTCCTGCGATGGATAGAAGGACGATTAGGTCACGCATCATGGGAGCCTTCAGGATACCTGGAGGAATTTACCCGCATCGACGCAGAGTTCGGAAACCCGCTCACGAAGGGGGGGAAGGTACAATTCAGCCTCTTTCAGGTTCTGAGAAGCACAGGCATACTCCACTTTACGGGCTAGGTCGAGAATCTCCGATTCCAGTACGGTACCGCTAATATTGGCCAGGCTATGGGCGGCCTTACGAACCTTGGCAACGTTCGTTTCCATAAGGCCGGCTTCCAGCTCGTGCAGGGAGTTGGGCAGATCCCGAACGAGAATTTTCAAGAGTTCCCGGATCATCTGCTGGTCACAGTAATATTTGCGGATCAATTTATCGAATCGATGATGCTCTTCCATCGCATGCATACCGTCCCCTCCTCTTTTAGGCTAATGATTCACTGGAGAGGAAGAAAAATCAAGGGGTGCTTGACAGAGGGGACCATAAACACTATGCTGTTTCTACTAATAGAAACACAGGAAAAGGAGTCACCATGACAACCAAAATCGTTCTCCATGAAAGCGATCTGCCAAAGCAATGGTACAATCTGGCTGCCGACCTGCCCGTACCCATGCCTCCCCCCTTGACCCCCGATGGCAAGCCGATTACACCGGAGATGCTCTCCGCCATCTTCCCCACCGCCCTGATCGAGCAGGAAGTATCCACGAAACGATGGATCGATATTCCGGAAGAGGTGCTTCAGATCCTCGCCAAGTGGCGTCCTACCCCTCTCCATCGAGCCTATTCTCTCGAAAAACACCTGAAGACACCTGCCCGTATCTACTACAAGAACGAGAGCCTCTCCCCTGCGGGGAGTCACAAGCCCAACACGGCGGTAGCGCAAGCCTGGTACAACAAGAAGGAAGGGGTACGGAAGCTCACCACCGAAACGGGCGCCGGGCAGTGGGGAAGCGCTCTTGCCTTCGCCTGTGCCCAGGTAGGGTTGGAATGTCAGGTGTTCATGGTGAGGATCAGCTATGATCAGAAGCCCTACCGAAAAATGATGATGCAAACCTGGGGAGCGGAATGCATTCCCAGTCCTTCGGACCGTACCCAAGCTGGCAGGGATGTACTGGCGAAGGACCCGAATACCCCTGGCAGTCTGGGGATCGCCATCAGTGAAGCGGTAGAGATGGCGGTAACGGATCCAACCCATTCGACAAAGTACGCCCTGGGCAGTGTATTGAACCATGTGATGCTGCACCAGACCGTCATTGGGCTGGAAACCAAGAAGCAGCTGGCCCTTGCAGGGGAAAAGAAGGTGGATGTCATCATTGGATGCGCCGGGGGGGGAAGCAACTTTGCTGGCATGGCATTCCCCTTCGTGGCCGACAAGATCAACGGAGCTCAGATCGACATCATCCCTGTGGAACCGGCTTCCTGTCCCACCCTCACGAAAGGGCCCTACCTGTACGATCTAGGTGATTTTTCCGGCATGACTCCCCTCCTCCCCATGTACACCCTGGGGCATACCTTTGTTCCCGCTCCGATCCATGCGGGGGGCCTCCGGTACCATGGAATGGCTCCCCTCGTTTCCCAGGCTGCTCGCTTGGGACTGATCAGGCCTGTAGCGATCCAGCAGCTGGAATGCTTCCGGGCTGCCCTGACCTTTGCACGGACAGAGGGTATTATTGTGGCACCGGAAACGAGCCATGCGGTAGCCAGTGCCATTCGGGAGGCGGAAAAGGCCCGGGAGGAGGGAAAAGAAAAGGTGATCGTATTCAACCTTTCTGGACATGGGCTTGTGGACTTGAAGGGATATGACATGTTCATGAAAGGGGAACTAACAGATTTCGAACTTCCCATGGCGGAAATCGAGAAGAACCTGGAGGCAATCAAGCATTTCCCGAAACCCGAACCGTTGAGCGCGAAAGGGTAAGTAGCGGGATCCTGCATAACGGGATACTGCCTATGCGGGCTGCTACCCCCACACGGCTAGTACCAGGTTCTGGAACTTTTTAGCCCCTCTTGAGCGGAGGGGCTATTTTCTTTACAATTCGTGCGATGAGACTTCCCATTACAAAATATGGAGTTCCCCAGGTAATTATCTACCCGGGAGTTCTGCTAGCGGTAATGATTCTTCTCTTCTTCTGGGTAAAACCATCGGGTGTTCTACTTCTCTTCGAAGGGATCCTGCTTTTGCTATGCATCTTTACCCTGTCTTTCTTTCGAGATCCGGAGAGGCAGGTGCCACGGGATGAAAAGGTTCTTCTTTCTCCCGCGGATGGCACCGTGACGGATATCGAGGAACTCTCCGATTCCCCTCTGGGAGTACCTAGCCTACGGATAGGGATTTTTCTCAGTATCTTCAACGCGCATATCAATCGGGCCCCCTGCACGGTACGAGTTACACGGATCGAATACCGCAAAGGAGAGTTCAAGAATGCCCTGTCTCCCGAATCGGGGAAGGTAAACGAGTCGAACGATGTGTACATGGAACGATCGGTAGATCCGAAATCCCCCCTTCTGGTGCGTCAGATCAGCGGAGCCATTGCCAGGCGAATCGTATGTGCCGTTGCACCCGGCGAAACCCTTACGCAGGGGGAACGGTTTGGGATGATCAAATTCGGTTCCCGCACCGAACTCTACCTTCCTAAAGATCCGAAGGTATCGATAGAAGTGAAAGTGGGGGACAAGGTAAAAGCGGGGCTTTCGAGTCTTGCCCGGTATCGGTAGTCATCTACATAGGCAGGGAATGCATGGGGAAATTGAGACACTTTCTACGGCGCAAGGATCGGAAGGAAACTGAAGGTAGACCTCCCAAACAACGGTTACGCTATATCGCGATTCTTCCCTCCCTCATAACCCTCCTGAACGGTATTGCGGGTTTCATCGCCATCAGTTATACCAGCCGTGCAGCGAGCTTCGAAAGGCCCTTGAATCAGCGATTCGGGCTCACCTTCTTCGCGATGGCGGGATACATGGTTTTCCTCGCGATGGTTGCCGACATGCTGGACGGGCGGGTTGCCCGGCTGAGTAAATCCACCACCAGTTTTGGCGGACAGCTGGACAGCCTCTCCGATGCGATCAGTTTTGGGGTTGCGCCGGCGTTTCTCATGCTGAAGGTAATGGAACTGAAGGTGAGGAGCCTTTCCTTCTCTTCCCTCTTCTTCCAGGGGCTGGTATTGAAAACCATTGGCTTCTGTGCAGTGGTGTACGTATGCGGTACCATCATTCGATTGGCCCGGTTCAATGTGGAGAACGAGGAAGACGAAAGTGCCCATATGCATTTTTCCGGTCTCCCCTCGCCGGCCGCAGCGGGAGTCATCGTAAGCCTGGTGGTGTTTCAACAGGATTTTCTACCGAAGTTCCTGAACAGGTATGAAACTCTCTATGCCTGGGCGGATGGGGCCATCTACTGGATTCTCCCCTTTGCCACCATTGCTTCGGCTGTGTTGATGGTCACCAGAGTACGGTATCCCCATGTGGTGAACGTGTACTTCAAAGGAAAGAAACCCTTCTCCAGTTTCATCTGGGCTTCGGTGGCCATCCTGTTTGCGGTATGGAATCTACAACTCGCTGCAGTGGCGGGATTCTGCGGGTATGCCGTTTGGGGAGCGGTCCGGGGGTTGGTTATCCAGTGGAAGCAAAAGAAGCTGAAAGAAAAGGGGGAAGCGCCTACCCCAGCAGTTCCTACTTGACCCTTCAGGAAAGGATCTTTTCGAGGTAGCGGGGCAGATCCAGCACAGTAGGAATCGAAGGAATCCCCACATCGGTATATTTTCCCTCTTCGTCTACCAGTAACGGTTGCCCTCCCAGGGCCTTGAAGGCAGTGAGGTAGGGAGGTAGATCGTCCACAAAGAGAACTTCTTCGATCGGGGCTCCAAGGAGGCTTATCGCCCGGTGATAGGCCTCCGGATACGGTTTGCCTCGGAACTGGTTGAACCGAATATCCAGTACCGAGTCGAAGTAGGAGCGTACTTTGAGGCATTCCAGTACACGCTCCGCATGTTCCAGGGGGGAATTGGTAAGAATCGCTTTCGGATAGGGAAGTTCACGCAGCATCTCTGGCAATTTCGGATTGAAGGAGAGAAAAGAAGAAACGTTTGGGGGATGTACCTCCAGTATATATTCTTCGATATCATGAAATCCGTACACTTCTATAAGCCACTGCAGGGTAGTGCCGTACACTCTAGCATCAGTTTTCCGAAGAACATGAGCCTCTTTTTCCGGGATCCCCAGGTACCGAGCGGTAAACACAGTCATCCGTCGATCGATTTCTCGATCCAGGCCGGAGGATGCGGGGTACAGGGTATTGTCCAGATCGAACAGAATGGCTCGGATCACCCGCCCATTTAACCACAAAGGTGGAAATAGACTCAAGTACTAGGATCGGGGAGGTACTACCAGGAGGGAGGCTTCCTGCCCGTCTGTGCTTTTTCTCCATTCCTTGTTAAGGGGATCCTTGATCCTTCTGCCATCCTTGTAGAAGGCATAGTAGTAGGTTCCTGGAAGGAGGCGAAGGGACAGGGTATACAATCCCGGACGGATCTCTTCCATGCGGTAAAGATACGGATCCCAGCGGCAAAAGGATCCCGAAAGGTAGATGTCCTTTCCAGGCTCCGTTTGAAGATAAAACACAACCTGTTGCTCTGTGTCCCGGAAGAGGGGGCTCTTGAGGCTTACTCTGATTTGTTCTTTGGGAAACTCGAACCGGGAAATCGAAATACCCTGTGAATCCTGATAGGTATGGGGATTGAGGGGGTCTGTAATCCAGAGACCATCCACGATGAGGCGATAATCCAGGTGGGTCATCCCTTCCTCGACAGGGTACGCAAAGAACAGCACTCCCTTGTCGTTCCGCTGGAACAGGTGGACTTTTCGAAACTGTTCATGCAGGAAAGAGATCCCTACATAGCGAACTGGGGTATGTGTCTGGAAGGTAAAGAAGGCGTAGCCGTTATACACTTCGGGTGGGCCTGCCTTTAAGGTACGCATCACTTTAATGTGAAGATCCCCCTCCATATCTCCGGCCATGGAGAAAAAGGGTACGCTCACCAGTAATATGAACAGTATGGAGTATTTGCGCATTGTCAGTTTCCTGATATCCTATTAGGATGAATTTCGGAAGAAATGAGGTATAGATAAAGCATCTTTGTCAATAGCCGAAAATGACGTAAAGGGTTCAAATGCCTCGAATAGAAGATATAGAACAGTTTGCCTCCAACCTCTATGAAGCGGGCCATGAACCGGAAGTACTGGCCGAAAAGGGTGAAACCCTGGAACCGGTGCCCAGGCCAGAGGAGGGTCTTTCTGCCGATTTGGCCGAACTGTTCGAAGGGATCCCCCTGGAGGAACCTGCGGCGGCTCCTTCGGAAGGAGCGGAGCCCGGTCCGAAAGAAGAATTGCCTCCTAAAGTAGAAGAAGGTGAGCTCTTCGAAGAGGTCCCTGAATGGAAGGAAGAAGGGGGCCTCCCCCCGTCAGAAGTCCCCCCGTCAGAAGAGGAAGCCTTTGGTGAGCTCCCTGAAGCGATGGAACCGACAGCGGAGGAAGAGGGGTCTTTTGAAGAACAATTCGGTGGAACGCCTCTAGAAGGTGGCGAGGCATCGGCGGAAGCCGGGATGCAACTCCCAGAAGTGGGCGCAGAAGCTTCGGAGGAGGGCATAACACCCGCAGAAACCGGCGCCGCAGTTCTGGAGGGCGGCATGACACCTCCAGAATTTGGCATCGAGGAAGGGGAACCTGCGCAGAAAGAAACTGAGACGGAGGAGTTAGCCTTCCCTCCTCCTTCGATGGAAGCTCCGAAAGGGGAAGAAGCTGAAAAAGAAGAGGCTACAAAGGAAGAAGCTGAAAAGGAAGCGGGGGAACTGGAAGAAATCTCTGTGGACGAACTGGGAGGAGAAGAGTTCAGTCTAGGAGATTTTGGAGCGGAGTTCGGCATTCTGGAGGCAGAGGAAAAGAAGGAAGAGGAGCCTACCATCAATATTCCCGCCGGTGCTGCGGAGGTGATTGCAGCTGTGGCGGAAGAGGAGGAGTTTTCTCTATCCGACGAAGAGTTCGAAAGATTCAAGAAGACCCTTTCCGATCTTCCTTTGAATCTTCGACGGGCCATCGAAGAAGTGATCGGGGGGAACAAGGCTTCCGATGAAGACCAGATCAAGCTGATCCGGTACCTCCTGGCCGGTGAAAATCTTTCCACCATTGCCTCCTTTGCCGGTAAACTGTTGGGCCGCCCTTTGAAGGTTCCCAAAGGGTACGAGAAACGGACGGGGTTGGCATACGAGGCAGAGAAAGAAACCCTAGCCTATGTCCTTCGGGAAAAGGTCCTGCCCATCCTGAGGTTAGCCTTGGCTTCTGCCTTCGCTACGGCCGTCCTGTTCTATGGCGCGTACTTGTACATCTACCGTCCTCTCTACGCGCGATCCCTATTCCGTCAGGGGTATGCACTGATCGAAGCGGATCGATACCGGGAGGGAAACGGGTACTTCGATCGAGCGTATCGGATCTGGGAGGACAAGGAGTGGTACTTTCGGTATGCGGATCTTTTTGTGAAAAAAAAGCAGTACCCTCTTGCCCAGGCCAAATATGAAGAGCTTCTAGCCCAGTATGCAGATTATGTCCATCCTCGCACAAAGATCTGGACGGAGCGCAAGAAAGATTCCTATTTCGAACGGGGCGTATTGGCCTACGGAGATCTGGAATCGAGGGTTCTGGAGAACTACGAGAAGGCAGAGAAGATTCTGAAGAAACTTTTGCAGGTGGATCTATACCACTGGAATGGGCTACTTTCCCTGGGGGACAATTACATCCGATGGGCAGAGGTAGATCCTCAGAAATACCAGGAGGCCAGGAAGACCTTCGGTACCCTTCTGCAACGGTATGGCGACAAGGATACGATTCTCTTCCGGTTTCTCGAGCTTTTCATTCTCACCGATGAGTTCGAGGAAGTGAATCGATTGAAGGAATACTTCGAAAAAAAGGAGAAGTTGGAGATCGATGTGGAACGGTACGCCATGCTGGGAGGGTACCTGATCGATAAAGGGAAGATGGAGGATGTGCCGGATATCCTGAGGCGGGCAATGAAAGCGAATCCCCAGGTTGCCGAGGTGCATTATCAGTTCGCCCGACTATTCCAGGCGACGGGGAAAGCGCGGGATGAACGGATTGCCCTGGATCGCACCTTGAGTCTGTACCAGGAAAAAGAAGCCCGGGAAGGGCTTACCCGTAAGGAACTGTGGAAACTGATCGATACCTATCGGAGGGATGGGGAGTATCGACTTGCGAGGCGGGAGGTGCTGGATGCGGAACGTTCCTTTCAGGAAGGGATCCGACGGTACGAAGATGCGTTTACGAGCGGAGTGTTGAAGGCAAACTCCACCCTCGGGCTCCTCTATGTGGGGCTAGGAAACCTGTACTACTACGAGGGGGTGAAGTTTCAAGAGGCGTTGGCTCAGTACACTAAGGCAGAAGCTTCCCTCATTCAAGATCCCGAGGTGTCCTACCGAAAAGGGTACATACAGTATTCCTTGGGCAACTATGAACAGGCCATCTTCGAGTTTTTGAAGACCGAATCTAAACATCCGGAAGACAGGAACATTCTATTCGCTTTAGCTACCGCACTGTACCAACGGAATGATTATGCGGCCGCTTCCGGCTACTATCGATATCTGGTAGAAAAATTGACCTCCGATCGAAGCAAGATTCGGTTTCTGGAACCCCACATCAAACCAGAAGACCGGATATTGGTATTGAACCTGATGAAAACCTACAATAACCTGGGGGTAACCCTCAAACGGCTTGGGGATCGTACCCGAAAGCCGGGTTTGAGTTCCGAAGCACTGGTATACCTTACGGATGCCATGGAACTGTACGAAAACTATTCTCGAGATCGAGAAACGAAGGTTCGGGGTGAAACGAAAAACCTTGCCTACCTCAACATGCGGAAGATCCTCAATCCCGCGCTGCCCTACGATCTGCAGATCTATCCTTCGATTCCATTAGATCTTCGGAATCAGGAGTTCTAGGCCGATACAAGAAACATGGAAGGACTTCCTTTTTCCGAGAAGCTGTCTCTCTGGAATCCGTATCCCCTGGAATCGGGGATCTGTGTCCATTTTTCCCTCGGGGATCTCGATGTGTGGGTGGAGCGGTACGATATCGAATGGCATGTGCACACCGCCTACCGGAATCGGTATGCTTCGTTGAGGGTGGCAGAGCCGGGTTTCTCCATCGAGTCCACACCGAAGGAAGAAAAACCCGTCACTACCGAGTGGAAGCACTTCCTTGTCAGGAACGCTCCCTGTCTCTATCCGACCCCCGCGATACCGGATAGGCCCCTGGTGGTGAAACCCGATCGACTGCTCGTGATTCTTCCCGGTGAAACCGCACAGTTTTTCATTTTTTTCCCCCTATGGCTCCGGTTCATGGTAGGACCCATAGGCAGGAAAGTTTCTCCGCGGCTTCTTTTCGAGATTCCGATCTTTCGGATGAAGAGTACCTGGTTCGGAGACCCTGTATCGGGGGAACTCTGTTATGCTACGGAAACCCGGCTATTCACCGATTTCAATTCTCTTCCCGAGCATCCCCTGTTTGCTATCTGTCCCCTCCGGATTCGGAACGATTCCGCCATCGAACTTCCCTTCGATAAAATCTGTCTCCATACGGAAGTGTTGAGCCTGTATGGAGGAGAGAGCAGGATCTGGACCAATGCGAGTGAGGTGATCTTCAAGGGGGCAGATCAGGAAACCGTTGTAGAACCCTCCAAACAACCACCCTCCTTTGAGCCTAAAGTTCGGTTACTGTCGTCTCCCCGACAGGTGTCCGACATCTGGTATTTCAAACGAACCTTCAGTCTATTGAAGATCATTACGGGGTTCTAGGAGGGAACGATGAAAATCCTCGATTGGTTCAAGTATATTCCCTCGGAGGTGTTGCAGAAAGGATTGAGCGTGGGGATCACCCTCCTTGTGGGGATTGCAGCCTTACGATTCCTTCTGTATCTGAGCGCAAAAACTTTTCTGAAGCGTCTTTCCGAACATAGCAGGCTCATCATTCGGAATATTCTCCTCTACACAGGGTCTACGATCCTGGTGATTACCGTGCTCCGGCAGATCGGTCTGGATGTTTCTACCCTGCTGGGTGCGGCAGGGATCATCGGAGTGGCGGTCGGATTCGCTTCCCAGACGAGCGTTTCCAACGTGATCAGCGGTATCTTCCTCCTTTCCGAGCGGCCCTTCGAAGTGGGAGACGTGATCAAGGTGGGGGACACAACGGGGATCGTCAGTTCCATCGATCTCATGTCCATCAAGATTCGGACCTTCGACAACTTGTTCATTCGTATCCCCAACCAGATGGTATTGAATACGGAAGTGACAAATATCACCCGTTTCCCCATTCGGAGGATGGATTTCACTTTCCAGGTAGCATACAAGGAAGACCTGGAGCGGGTACGAAAGGTCCTTCTGGAACTCGTAGAGGCCAACCCCTATGCCCTGAAGGAACCGGAACCTCTCTTGATTCTGCAAGGGTTCGGTGAATCGGGGATTAATGTACTTCTAGGGGTGTGGTTTCAGAAACAGGATTTTCTCAACCTCAAGAACTCCCTCCTCCAGGAGATAAAGGAGAGATTCGAGCGGGAACACATCGAGATCCCCTTTCCTCACAGAACCCTCTATACAGGTTCGATTACCGCTCCTCTTCCGATTCGGATCGTTCAGGACCGGTGAGGCAGGCAGGTGAAGCTACGAGGATAGCTCGATCCTTACCCTACCGGTACCATCCAGCCGAACTTGTCGGGGATCGCTCCGTACTGGATCCCCTTGAGGGTTTTCTGAAGGGTGGTGGTGAGTTCTCCGGGTTTTCCCTTGTTGAACACGGCGGTTTTTTTGCCGTGGGTGATGGATTCGATGTAGGTGACCCCTGCAGCGGTACCCGTTACGAAACATTCTTTGGCGGAGTCCAGCACTTCCTCGATACTGATAAGGCGCTCTTCCACCCTGATCCCCATATCCTGGGCCAGAGCGATGGCGCTTTTGCGGGTAATCCCCGGGAGGATCGTGTCCTTCAGATCCGGGGTAACGAGGGTGCCGTTGGAAAGGTAGAAGAAGATGTTACAGGAGGAGCCTTCCTCCACGTACTTGCCCTCTTTCGCATCGAGGAAGATCACTTCCATGTACCCGTTCTTCTCCGCTTCCTTCTTTGCAAGAATGGGGATCACGTAGTTGGAACAGCATTTGATCCATCCCGTTCCTTTGGGTGTAGCCCGTACACGGTCCGTGGTGATGGCTTTGGAAGTGCCCGGTTCGAAGTAGGCCCCTACCGGTGTGGTAATGATCACTACCCAGGGTTTGTAGGAAAGACCCAACCCGATTCCGGGTTCCGAGTAGGTGAAGGGTCGAATATAGACGGAGTGTCCCGAAGAAAAGTTGTCTTTTTCCCAGGCCGGGTCGTAGGAAGGTGCGTACCCGAGGCTCTTGTTTTTACGAACCACCTCTTTCACTGCCGCAAGGAACAATTTTTCGGGGAAGGGGGGCATGTGGAGCCCTTCCATCGAACGATACATCCGGTGAGCATTTTCGTCGGGGCGAAAGAGTTTCAGTTCCCCGTTTTTCTGGGGAAAGGCTTTCAAACCTTCGAATACCCCCAACCCGTACTGGGTGGTATAGTTCACCAGGGGGAGTTCAGGAAAGGAATTCCTCTGTGCTAAAAGATTCTGCATTGCCTCGGGGGATAGTTTCGCTTCCTCTTCCGGGGTAGTGTGCGGCTTTTCCACAAAGGTTTCATTCCACTTTCCACCCTCTTCGTAACGTGCGTAGTAGACCCACGGATACATTGCCAGTGAAAAACTCTTAGCCATAGGAATCTCCCAATAGATATAGAATTTCTACTATTGTAGGAAGATAGGGGCTCTTCGTCAATAGATCCCGTTTTGAGGAAATTGTCTTGATTTTTCCCCCCGGGATATCTACAGTAAGGACACCTATGGAAGCGATTCTGATTCTGGCGGGCGGTGCGGGAACTCGGCTCTGGCCTGCCTCTTCCTCCCTCCGTCCCAAACAGTTCCTCACCTTCGGGATGGGAAAGAGTTTTTTACAGAGCACCGTGGAACGAGGGTTGGCGGTAAATCCTCAGGCGGAGGTGGTGATCGTAACCGCTGAAATCTACAGGGAAGAAACGGTAGCCCAGGTTTCTCCTTTTCTCCAACAGGGGGCCCGAATTACCGTATTGGGAGAGCCCATGGGCAGGAATACGGCACCTGCGATCTTTCTCGGAGCTCTCTATCTCAGGCAGAGGATAGGCGAGGCGGGTCGAATCCTGATCCTTTCGGCAGACCATTTGATTTTTCCCCTGGATGCTTTTGTGCAGGATGTGGAAAAGGCAGGGAGGTTGGGGACTGCGGGGTGGATCACGGTGTTCGGCATCCCCCCCAATTCACCTCATACGGGATATGGCTATATCGAGAGGGGCGAGAGGGAAGGGGAGGGGTATCGTGTCCAGGCTTTCAAGGAGAAGCCCGATGCGGCTACCGCGGAAAGGTACCTACGGTCGGGCCGTTACTACTGGAACTCGGGTATGTTTCTCTTCTCGATGCGTACACTATTCGAAGAGTATGAACGGTATGCATTGGATATCGTACGTCCTTTCCGCGAGGCAGGCCTACTGGAAAAAGTGTCGGAAGATCGGCGTTCCCCTCTCCTTTTAGGGGTATACGAAAAATTGCCTTCCATCTCCGTCGATTACGCAATCCTGGAACATTCCCGGAGAGTTGCGATGGTGAGTGCCACTTTCTCGTGGAACGATGTGGGAAGCTGGGACGAAGTGGCGCGGCTTTTACCGGGGGAGTCTCCCCAAACGATCGAATTGGAAGGAAAGGGGAACTACGTGTATTCGGAAATCCCCGTTGCCCTCTGCGGTGTGGAGGATCTGATCGTGGTGATTCGGGATGGAAAGGCTCTCGTTCTGAAAAAAGGGTCCAGCCAATTGGTACGGGACGTGGCAACCAAGTTCAAGAAAGCCTAAATGATTGTCCGGGCATCCCTATTACAGAAAATCGCAGGATTTCATTTTTTGCGTATGGCAAGACTTCTGTTAGGGGGGATACTGCTCCTGGGTTTTCAACCGGTCCTCCTCAGGGCGAATCCTACCCAGATAGGTAAGATAGATCCCGCCACTCTGGAACCGGAAACCCTTCTGGGGATGACTTTGGAGGATGCTTTCAATCGGTTAGGGCCTCCCCATCAGGTAGGTGTGGTGCGCGGTTCTGAATCCTGGCAGGATGACGTACTGTTCATCTATCCGCTGGGGATCAGTCTGTTCTGGTTTCAGGACAGGGTCTGGCAGGTCCGATTGTCCGCCCCCTTTACAGGGAAGGTTCGGGGGATTCAGATCGGGGATTCCCGGGACCAGGTTTCGGAGGTGCTAGGTTCCCCCTACTATACCGAAACGAGTTGGAACCTCTACCATTTCGAAGGTCCCTCGTATCCCATTCGGCTGCGGTTGTTTTTCAAGGAAGGGTTGGTGGAGGATATGTATCTCTATCGGGGAGATTTCTGAATCGGGGGCGCCTATGGTGATCCTGAGGGTTTCTGCGCCTACGCTGGTAGAAGTGTATCGAACGCTGGAGAGCCACGAAGGATTCTTCGATGGTTTCGAGATCCAGGCCGAATCCCTCCAACATCCCGAACAGGAAGACTGGGAGGGGTTTACAAACCGGGTGAAATGCCTCCGTATCCTCGCCCTACCAGGAAGGGATGCGCAGGGGATCGGGCCCTCCCCCGCCTTGTGCAGATCCCTCGTGAAACGGAGGCTTTTCGACATGGTGCGGATACCCATCGAAAAGGATAGAGGGGGGGAGGGAGCGTATCCCCAATCCCTTGAAGAGGAAGCTCGCCGGCATAGAGTAGGGGTGATTCGGTCGATCGATATCGATACCGGGGAAAAGAACGAAATACCCTCTTTTCCCCTCCCTGTGCTGGAAGGATTGGATAGGAAAAGGGACGTCCTGCACCTATCGATGCATCCTTCGGGATGGAAGGAAATAGGTCCCCTGCTAGAGCGGGTGATTCTCGATTCTAGGATCCTGGAGTGGGGAGGGAGGAGAAGTTTCTCCGTAGAAGGCCCCGTGGGGTTTCCCTTTCAGGTACTGGCAAGTTACCTGGGGTCCTGTTTTACCTTTACCTACCCGAAAGCGGCAGGTCCCCTATTGGATCCCATCACCCTGCAGAGGGTGTACCGATACCCTTCCATCGGTTCTCATACCGCTCTTTTTGGAATCATCGGAAACCCAGTGCTCCATAGCCGGTCTCCCCACATCCACAATCGGGGGTACGAAGCATTGGGGATAGATGCGGTGTATGTTCCATTTCCCGTAGATGATCTGGAATCCTTTTTTCATGTAGCCCGAAAGCTTCGCATCAGGGGCCTTTCGGTAACGATTCCCCATAAGGAAAAGGTGATCAAATTTTGCTCCTGGTGCGAGGAGGCTGTCCATGCGGTGGGGGCCTGTAATACCCTGGTTTTATCGGAAGATTCGATCAAAGGGTACAATACGGATGTAGAAGGATTCCTAGCACCCCTCAGGGGATCTTTCCATACCCTTCAGGGCTTGAGGGCTTTAGTGATAGGAGCGGGAGGTGCATCCCGGTCTGTGGTGTACGGGTTGGCCCGGGAAGGCGCTCGGGTATTGATCCTGAATCGAACCGTAGAAAGGGCGTTGGGTCTAGCAAAGGATATGGAGCGAGCCCTCGGTCTATCCCCGGGAACCATTATGGCTGGCCCCTTGAATGGAGAGGGTATCTTGAAGGTAGAGCAGTTTATTCCCGACCTGGTGGTGCAAACCACCTCCTGTGGCATGCATCCCCGGGAGGATGAAGATCCTTTTCCGGAGTTGTCGTTTAGAGGGCAGGAAGTGGTGTACGACCTGGTATACACCCCGAGGGAAACCCGCTTCCTCAAGCGAGCAAAGGCCAAAGGGTGTTCCGTAATCTATGGGGATTCGATGCTCCTGCACCAGGCCTTTCGCCAATTCCTTCTTTTTACCGGAAGGGAGTATCCCCGTCAGTTGATGGAAGGCATGTAGCCTGTTTCCGCTACGAAACGGTAGTATTTTCCCTTGCGACTCAGGGCATCTTTCCAAGCGTTGTCCGGATCGGGATGAAACACGATACTCTGATGCCCGGGCACCACGAACCAGGAGTTTTCCCGCAACTCCCGTTCCAGTTGTCCGGGGCCCCAACCGGAATACCCAGCGTACAGTCGCAGTTTGGGTCTGTCCTCCAGGGGGGTGATGTTCCATTCGTCGATTAGATAGCTGATCAGCTGCTTGGTGGCTGGTTCGAAGAACACCCCCGGGATAGGCGAAGTGGCATTGGGATTTAGCAGTTTATTCTCCAAACCCGAATGAAGGACGAAAAGGTAGTCCTGCTGTACCGGACCCCCTAGGTAAACGGGGACATGGAGTACGGCCCCGTCTAAACTTTCCGGTAGTACATCGTTCAATTCTTTACCGGAGGGGCGATTGAGAACCAGACCGAAAGCCCCCTCGTCGTTGTGCTGGATGAGAAGGACGACGGTACGAACGAAGTTGGGATCCAGGAGATTCACGCTGGCTATGAGGAAGTACCCTGATAGGTACCGAGGTTCTGTACTGAATGGTTCGCTACTCATAAGCTAAGTGGAGTATACGCATCGGGAGAACTTAGGGCAAGCGTAGCACACGTTGACAGGTAGAGGGAAAAGTGTATAAAAATTGTGCATGCCTGAAGCGACGGTTCGATGTGCGTTCATTACGGGAGGTTCCAGCGGTATAGGACTGGCCGTTGCAAAAGAACTGGTGCAAAGGGGGGTAGATGTACTCCTCGTTGCCCGGGACAAGGCCCGATTGGAACAGGCGGCTAAATCCCTTCTACCGGCGGAATCCCCAAAGGCTTCCAAATCCGATGCGTCGGGAAAAACCCTAGGGCACCCCCGGGTGTCTACCCTTTCACTGGATGTAGGGAATCCGGAAGAGGTAAAGAGCGCTTTACGCAAAGCCGTCGAGGAGTGTGGAGAACCCGATTTTCTCCTCAACTGTGCGGGTGAAGCATTCCCAGATTACTTCGATCGAATATCGGACGCTCAGTTCGAAAGAACCATCGATGTTCACCTAAAAGGCACCTGGTATGTGACAAAGACTCTTCTCCCCTATCTGAAGAAAAACCGGGGGACCATCGTAAATGTATCCTCCCTGGCTGGACTTATAGGAGTGTTCGGGTATACTGCATACAGCGCAGCCAAGGCGGGGGTGATCGGGTTTTCCGAGGCTCTTCGGAGTGAACTGGCAGTCGAGGGAGTACGGGTTGCCGTTCTCTGCCCTCCCGATACGGATACACCCGGTTTCGAGAGGGAGAATCGGACAAAGCCCGAAGAAACGAGAGCCATTTCCAAGAACGCAGGGGTATTGAAACCGGAAAAGGTTGCACAGGAGCTGTTCCGTGGGTTATCGAGAGGGAAATTCCTCATCGTACCCGGTCTAGAGGCCAGGCTCACCGCATGGGTAGCCCGACACCTACCGGTCGTGGTACGATGGGTAGTGGATCGAACCGTTCGGAACTGTCGAAGATACATACAGTCCAAGTAGTGTGACTGGGAAACGAGAGAGGCAACACCATGGTAAAGAAGGCGATTTTTCGTAAGGACGGAAGACTTGACGAGGTTCGGAAAGCGAAAGCGGAAGGGTGGTATCCCTATTTCCGACCCATCGAAGCGTATCGCGGGTCTCGGGTGATCATCGAAGGTCGAGAGTTCATCATGGCAGGTTCCAACAATTACCTCGGTCTTTCTCATGATCCTCGGGTGAAAGCAGCCGCAGAAGAAGCGGTGCGGGTGTATGGCACCAGTTGCTCCGGCTCCCGGTTCATGAACGGCACGTTGGATCTCCACGAGGAGCTGGAAAGACGGCTCGCACGTTTCACGGGAAAGGAAGCGGCCATCTGTTTCACTACGGGGTATCAGACGAACCTAGGCGGGATCTCGGCCCTGTTGGGGAGAGGGGAGCACATCATAACGGATAAATTCAACCACGCCTCCATCATGGACGGTATCTTTCTCGCCAAAGGACTCTATGGGGATGTAAAAGTGCACCGGTATCCCCACGGAAACATGGAAGAGATGGAGGAAAGGCTCAAGGCAATCCCGGAGGATGAACCAAAACTGGTTGTGACGGATGGGGTATTCAGCATGGAAGGGGATATCGTAGATTTGCCTACGCTGAAACGGATTGCCGACAAGTACGGCGCAGGGGTCTACCTGGATGAAGCCCACGCAATTGGGACCATCGGACCGACAGGAAGGGGTACCACCGAACATTTCGGTTCCAGCGATCTGGCCGACATCATCATGTGTACCTTTTCCAAGTCCTTCGGATCCATCGGTGGATTCCTGGCTGGGGATGCGGACATCATAGAGTACATCAAGCATACGGCCCGGCCCCTGATCTTTTCCGCCAGTATGCCTCCCGCCAACCTGGCGGCGGTGCTGAAGACTCTCGAAATCATCGAACAGGAACCGGAACGGGTACAGCGACTCCAGCAGATCGCTCGAAAGATGATCGAAGGGTTCAAGAGCATGGGATACAATATCGGCACGGCCCAGACCCCCATCGTTCCCCTGATCATCGGTAACGACGAGAAAACCTTCCTCCTCTGGCAAGCTCTGTACAATCGGGGTGTGTATGTGAATCCCGTAATCTCACCGGCTGTTCCACCCAACCGGTCCCTCCTCCGTACTTCCTACATGGCCATCCATTCGGACGAAGAGCTGGATACGATTCTCAACGTTGCCGAGGACGAAGGAAAGAAACTAGGGATCATATAAAACGATTCAGCTTGCGCAAGTTGCGTTGTATGCTCTATACTGATGCAAAAGACGCAACAAAACTATGGATCTATACGCCCTGAAATGTTTCGTGAACCTTGCCCGCACCCTTCACTTTGGAAAAGCGGGGGAACTGAGCAACCTGAGCCCCTCGGCCCTGTCTCGTACCATCAAGCGGATCGAAGAGGAGGTGGGTAAACCTCTCTTCATCCGAGACAATCGATCCGTTTCCCTAACCCGAGCAGGGGAATTGTTCTACGCATACGCGAAGAAAGCGCTGCAGGAGTACCAGGAACTGCAGGAGAGCCTGGAGGAAGAACCCGCTCAAATGGGGGGAGAGGTTTCCATCGTCTCTTCCCTCTCTGCGGCCTATACCGTCCTTCCCCCGATAGTCAAGAGATTTCGGTTGGCCTATCCGAATGTCACCTTGAACATCCGTCTCCTGGATGAACAGGCACCGATGATCGAGGTAACGGAGAATGAGGCCGATTGTGCGGTTCTCCTCTCCCTTCCCGATTATGTACCTAAAGGCGCCCTGGTCCATCGATGGGGAGAAACCCCATTGGTGTTCATCCGACCTATTCTAGAGTGCAGGGCAAAGAGCCTTACGGCAAAGACTCCTATCGAATGGGGAGAAGTTCCCCTGGTTCTCACCCGCTCGGATCTATGCAGGAGGCGGGTGGAATCCTGGTTTCGGGGAAGGGACGTTCGACCACGGATCGTTTCGGAAGTGGACTCCTTCGAGGAGGTATTGACCCTCGTTTCGTTGGGGAGTGGGGTGGGAGTGGTCCCTGAGTTGCTCATTCGGACGGAAGCGATCAAACCAAACGTCCAGATCCTCGAAGTGTACCCCAAGCTCGTAGGGTACAACTATGGACTGGTAGCGATGAGGCGAAGGCTGCAGCATCCGGTAGTCCGAGCTTTTTGGGAAACCGTGACCCTCGGAAATGAACCAAGCCTCCCCCAATAAATCCTCCCCCCTGGATTCGCTACTTTCCCTCCTTGGGGTCTTCGAGGAACCCCTCTTTCGTTGGCTATTACAGGAGGAACGAAGGCCGCAAGGGGGAAGTCTCATCTTCGAAAGGCAAACTCCCTGGGAACTTATCCAGCATCTTTCCCTCCTGTTGGAATCCTCCCTCCCCTATCTGGAAACCGCCTACGAAGAAATCCTGCCCTCCGTGTGGGTGGCGAAAGGAGTTCGGATCCATGGGACAGCTACACTCCTGGGGCCTCTCGTGCTGGGAGAAGCGGTAGACATCGGCCCAGAAGTCCAGTTCCAGGGCCCTTTGTATCTGGGGAAAAGGGTTCGTATCGATCGAGGTGTAGAGCTAAGGTCCTCCATCCTCTGCGAGGGAGTCAGGATCGGGGCTGAAAGTATTGTCCTTGATTCAATCCTGGGAAGGGAAGTGGTTCTGGAAGAGCGGGTGACCACCCTTACCCGAGGAGAAACCCGCCTCCCTCTCACGGTGGAGTACCCTTGCGGTGTGTTTCACCCTACGGCTTTTCATCGGTTGGGTAGCTATATCTGTCCTAGAACGAGGGTTCGAAGGGGACAGACCTTAAAAGCGGGAACTATCCTCTCCTGACAAACGTTCCTAGCCAAATCCACGAACCTCCAACGCCTGTGCCAGGTGACTCGCCATCCGAAAGGCCTTTCGAAGAAAGGTAAGGATGAATCTTCGGGTAAGGAACTGGAAGGAACGTCGGGCACCAAACTTTCGCAGAGCCATGGAGTCGAGAATCTCCCGGGAAAGGTCCAGAAGAAGGGGGAAGAGAAGGAGAGTGATACCGAGGGCCAAGCCGATCCGTTTCCCCCGCTTTCCGGGAAGAAAGTGGAACAGGAACTCCGCCGCTTTTCGGATTTCTCCGTTGGAGGTGCATGATAGGAATAGATGGGTCCAGAATACAAGAAAGACGAAGCGGACTGTTTCGAGGGCTCCCCTCTCCCATCCTGAAGAGAGGGTTCGAAACACAAGAAGGACTGCGGCCATTACCCATAGGGGGCGAGCTTCCTTTAGAACGCTTAACGGATGGAGATGCGAAAGAGCGTACAGGGCAAGTGTTAGAAAGGCCAGAACAGCGAGGGAAGGCCCCGGCCCCACCATGGACAGGAAGGATACCGAAAGATACACAACGAGTTTCCATCGGGGGTCTACCCGGTGGAGAAAGGAAGTGCCGGGGCTGTGGTGAAAGATCAGCGGGGAAGCCATGTGCAGGATTCCAGAGGAGTCTGTGAGAAGTCGAGGGGATGCAAGCCATACTGGCCGGCTCTGGGCGCTATGGTTTGAACAGGTCCATCTTCCACGATTCTCCCTTTCTCCATGATGACGAGGCGGTCGGCATGAGCCAACGCCTTTTCCATTTCATGGGTAATCAAAACGATTCCGATCCCTTTTTCCTTGAGCTGTAACAGGAGTCGAAGGACAGATACGATCCCGGGATAGTCCAGGTTGGCAAAGGGTTCGTCCAGGATCAAGAGCTCTGGCTCTATCGTCAGGATTCCCCCAATGGCTAGCCGACGTTTCTCCCCGCCGGAAAGTCGATCGGGAGGGGTTAGAAGGTTCCCTTCGAGCCCCAAGAGACGGATTACCGATTCTACCCGACGACGGATTTCTTTTTCCGGAAGTCCCAGGTTTTCGGGACCGAACCTCAATTCATCCTCTATCGTTTGGCCAATAATCTGGGTATCTGCATCCTGGAACACCAATCCTATTTTTTGGCGTGCCTCCCTAAGGCAGGTGGAAAGGGGAAGCCCCCGAAAGCGCACCTCCCCTTCCGTGGGTCGGAGGAGCCCTAATAGGTGTCGGGCCAAGAGGGTTTTCCCCGATCCGTTTCTACCGGCCAGAAGGACGAACTCGCCTTTGTGAAAAGAGACGCTGAGCCGGAAAAGGCCGACCTCTCCATTGGGGAAGCGGTAGGTCAGGTTTCGGGTTTCCAGGATAGGGGGGCGGGTTCCCCGCTCCCTTGTGACCTGGAAGTCCGGTTTGGGTGGGGCTATCCTATCCTGCATCCGGATAAAACTCCTTTAGAAGAAGCCTGCGGACTTCCGGTGCCAGGGCGGCGGCGGCCGCAGCCTTTAGTACATCCCCTATAATGAAGGGGAGGAATCCTATAGTGAGAGCTTTCTTCCAGTCGAACCCGAGCTTGTAGGCGAGCCAGGGTACTCCGAGGAGATACACGGCCAGGACGCCTGCTGCGGCCGCCGCCGCGTCCTGGAAACGGAACTTTGTCTTTTGGGCATTCCCTTTGGTGGCTGCACGCGGTTCCTGGCCCTGATACTGTCCTTTGTCCTGTCGCCCTTCCGACAACCCTTCGGTGGCTGCGTGCGGTTCCTGATCCTTTTGCCGACTGCCCCCTGCCGCGAGAACTCCGGTGACCCATGCGGAAAGGAGGAATCCCGCTAGGTATCCCCCCGTGGGACCAAAGAAATGGGCAAGCCCACCCTTTCCGCCTGCGAACACGGGCAATCCGAGGGCTCCCAACAGTAAGTACAAAGCCACCGATGCGGTACCCATTCGGGGGCCCAGCACAAGGGCGATCAACAGGATAAAGAAGTTCTGCAGCACGATGGGTACGGGGCTCAGAGGAAGGGGGATCGCGATGAAGGCCCCAACGGCGATAGAGGCGGCGCCTAGGGCGATGAGGACTGTTCGATACACGGGACTCAATCGGTAGATCCCTTTCATATCCGTGTGGGTTAGCATGTCTGGTTGCCTCCTATGGGTTTGGATTTCATGCATGGTTCAAGGTTAACGCCGGTGATGACAGTCTCCATGGCTCACTGGCCGTAAGGATCCATCCGGGGTACGAACCACCAGTTCTCCCCCCGGGCTAAGATCGATAGCGGTACCGGTGAGGGTAGACAAGGCAGCTTCCCGAGAGGTGGGAAAACGGATCCGCACGGGTTTACCCAGGGTACAGGAAAAGCGTTTCCATCGGGGGATGGCACTTTTCAGATAGGGGTCTTCTAGCGCCCGTTCCAGGCGATCAAGGTAGGCCTGCAGGATCAGCCTTCGAGGGGGTAGGGAAGGGCCGAAAAGGTTAACCAGGGCCGCTGCCTTTGGGTCGTTGGGGCGATTCCGTACGTTGAGGCCGATCCCCAGGTCGATCCTCGTTACCGTATCTCCCTCCACCTCCATATCCAGGAGGATCCCCCCTAGCTTTTGGTTCCCCACGAGGATATCGTTGGGCCATTTGAGGGAGATGGGAACGGATCTAGGGCCTTTGGATAAAGAAGGGAACAATTCCTGCAATGTTTCCACCCATAACACACCTGCTAGCAAGGGGTATCTCCCCACGATCGCAAGGGGAACCCTTCGAAAGAGGGTGACAGTGAGATAGATCCCCCCCCTCGAGGATTCCCAGCTCCGATGAAACCGGCCTCTGCCGGCAGTCTGAGTCTCTGCAATGGTGTACAAGGGCTCAGGTGCAGGTTCTGTAGGCTCCTTTCCCTGTAAGGATGGGGGATTCCGAGGAAAACGGCTCTTCGCCTCTTCCATCGTGGAAGTGGTCTCGGGGAACCATGCAGTTCGAAACCCGTAAGTGCCCAATTCCCAGGGACAGAGGAGGTCCGGATCCTGCCCCTCTGCCAAAAGGTACCCTTCTCTACCGGTATGGATGGGGTATGCAAGTTCCTGTAATTTGCGAACCAGCTTCCAGAGGGCCACCCGTGAAATCCCCAGTTCTCCCGCAAGAAGCGAAGCAGATACGGGGTTGGGAGAGGAACGGAGGATCTCCAATGCCTTCGAGCGGTGCTGTATGGATAGATTTGTGTTAACCATAAATTATTGATGGTTAACAATAGTCAATGGGCGGAGGGATGTCAAGGGTACTCCGCGAGAAATACATGATTGTCTATCTCTCCCCCCGTGGGTACAATGGAATCGGAAGGATAGGAGGAACTTGTATGAGACGATACTCCGGTTCACAGACCCTGTTGTTTGGCTTGTTGTGCACAGCGCTTTTCTTTCTTTTTGCCCTGGGATTTGGATGGATCCGACTCCCTCTCCCGGAGGGGGCGCCGAGGAACGAGACAGCGGGCACCGTCAACGGGACTACCCAGGCGAACCCTGTAACAGCCCCTTCAGATGGATCGTCCTTTGCGGGAAAAGATCTGCAGACTCAGAAGCCCGAAGGGGATCGTTCCTCCCTGGGGGGAACCTTTCTGCCTGTGAACAACGGCCCTCGCTATACAGAGGATGAACAGGTGAACATCCGAGTGTACGAGCAGAGGAACGAGGGAGTGGTAAACATCACCACCGAAGTGCTGGCCTTCAACTGGTTCCTCGAACCTGTACCCCAGGAAGGTTCCACCGGTTCGGGTTCCATCATCGACCCTAGAGGATACGTACTGACCAACAACCATGTGGTGGAGAAGGCGTACAAGGTGCAGGTGGCCCTGGCGGACGGGACCCAGGTGGAGGGGGAGGTGGTCGGAGCGGACCCGGAGAACGATCTGGCGGTGATCAAGTTCGATCCGAGGGGGCGAAAACTCACCACCATACCCATGGGTTCCTCCTCCAACCTGAAGGTGGGGCAGCGGGTGCTGGCTATCGGAAATCCCTTTGCCTTCGATCGGACCCTCACCACGGGAATCATCTCAGGGCTGGGCCGGCCGATTCGGACCGACAAGGGACTGGTGATCCAGAACATGATCCAGACCGACGCTTCCATCAATCCTGGGAACTCGGGAGGCCCCCTTCTCGATACCCAGGGGAATATGGTGGGAATCAACACGATGATCTATTCCCCCTCAGGAGGGTCAGTGGGAATTGGCTTTGCTGTTCCCGTGGACACGGCCAAGAGGGTGGTTCCTGAAATCATCAAGTATGGAAAGGTTGTACGGGGTTGGATCGATATCGTGCCGGTGCAGCTCTTTCCCGCCCTGGTGGAGTATGCCAAACTCCCCGTAGATCGAGGTCTACTGGTATCCCGTACCATACCGGGAGGAAACGCGGAAAAGGCAGGGATCAAGGGAGGCTCCCGAACTGAAGCGGTTCGGTACGGAAACTCCATCATCTACCTGGGCGGGGATATCATCGTGGAGGTGGATGGAACCAAAGTCGGTTCTTTGTCGGATCTCTATGCCGCCCTGGAAGACAACAAACCGGGTGAAACGGTGGTGGTGGTAGCCTACAGGGGCAAAACGAAGCGGGAGTTCAAGGTTACCCTTTCCGAACGTCCCCAAAAGTTCCAGTGGGAATGATGTAAAGGGAATGAGGCAACTATGCAGCAACGGTTCGAGGTCAGTTCATCCTACGAACCCGGAGGGGACCAGCCTGAGGCCATTCGAAGACTCTCGGAAGGGATCCGGAAGGGATACCGGTTCCAGACCCTCAAGGGGGTTACCGGTTCCGGGAAGACCTTCACCATGGCAAAGATCATAGAGGAGGTCCAGCTTCCCACCCTGGTAATCAGCCACAACAAGACTCTCGCCGCCCAACTGTATCGGGAGTTCAAGGAGTTCTTCCCCAAGAATGCGGTGGAGTACTTCGTTTCCTACTACGACTACTATCAGCCGGAAGCGTATGTCCCCTCCAAGGACCTCTACATCGAGAAGGATGCCTCCATCAACGACGAGATCGACCGTCTGCGCCTGGCAGCCACCACTTCCTTGAGCGAGCGGCGGGACGTGATCGTGGTGGCTACCGTTTCCTGCATCTATGGGCTGGGCAGTCCCGAGATGTACCGGGACATGAGGGTCCGCATCGATCGGGGAACGACTCTGGATCCCACTAAGATCCGGAGCCGATTGGTGGCTCTCCAGTATGAACGGAACGATGCGGTTCTGAAACGGGGTTCATTCCGGATTCGGGGGGATGTGATGGAAATCCAGCCCGCCTACCTGGAGGAGGCATATCGGATAGAGTTCGACTGGGATCGGGTTACTGCGTTGAAGAAGTTTCATCCCCTTACGGGGGAAGTGCTTTCAGAACTGGAAACCCTCTTCATCTACCCGGCGAAGCATTTCGTGATGCCCCAGGATCAGATACGGAATGCCCTGCAGGCCATTCGGGAGGAACTGGAGGCCCGGTACGCCGAACTGGTAGCCAAAGGGAAACTGGTGGAAGCCCAGCGGTTACGGGCTAGAACCGAGTACGATCTGGAGATGCTGCAGGAGATGGGGTACTGTCCGGGAATCGAGAACTATTCTCGTCACCTTTCGGGCCGGGCGGAAGGAGAGCGACCGGCGGTCCTGCTCGATTACTTTCCCGAAGAGTTTCTCTGTTTCATCGACGAGTCCCATGTGACGGTTCCCCAGATTCGGGGCATGTACAACGGGGATCGAGCGCGGAAACTATCCTTGGTGGAATACGGATTCCGACTGCCTTCTGCTCTGGATAACCGTCCCCTATACTACGGAGAGTTCGAGGCTCTACTGGATAAAACGATCTTTGTTTCCGCTACCCCGGGGCCCGAAGAGCTAGAGAAATCGGTGCAGGTGGTGGAGCAGATCATTCGTCCCACGGGCCTGGTAGACCCCGTGGTAATGGTTCGGCCGACGGAGGGGCAGATCGAGGATCTGTATGCCGAGATTCGCACGAGGATCCAGGCGGGGGAACGAACCCTCGTAACTACCCTTACGAAGAAGATGGCGGAAGATCTGGCCAGCTTTCTCCAGGGCATGGGGCTGGCTGTTCGCTACCTCCACTCGGAGATCGAGACTATCGAACGGGTGGAACTGCTAAAAGACCTGCGAGCGGGGAAGTTCGATGTGCTGGTAGGGATCAACCTCCTGCGGGAAGGTCTGGATCTTCCGGAAGTCTCCCTCATAGCCATACTGGATGCGGACAAAATCGGCTTTCTCCGCTCGGCCACGAGCCTGATCCAGATCATCGGCCGGGCAGCCCGGAACGTGAACGGTACGGTGATCATGTATGCGGACAAGGTATCCGATGCTATGCGGGAAGCGATAGCCGAGACGGAACGGCGGAGAAAGATGCAGATCCAGTACAACCAAGCCCATGGCATTACACCCCAAACTATCAGGAAAGCGGTGGTGGATATTCTGGAACGAAAACGGGAGGAAAAACGGAAAACCGAACGGATCACCCTGGAAGTGCTGGAAAAGAGTTACAACCTTCTGATCCCGAAGGAGCGGGCTGCCCTGGTGCGAGCCCTGGAAGCTCAGATGGTAGAACATGCGAAGAACCTGGAGTTCGAAGCGGCAGCTCTTATCAGGGACGAAATCCAGCGGATTCAGAGTCTCAGGTAGTACTATGGAAAAGCTCCTCAGTTCCATCGAAGATTCTAAAGTCCGGAACTCTCTTCTCAACTCGGTGCGGGATGGAGTTCTCTGGGCCATCATGTTCGGCTTTGCGGAGAACTACATCGTCCCCTTCCTCTTCTATTTCCAGGCATCGGTGTTCCTTTCCAGTCTGGTCCAGGGATTTTCTCAGTTCGCGCTGGGCTTGGGACAGCTTACCGGCGCGAAGATTCTCCTTTTTCTCAAACAGCGGAAGAACCTGGTTCGGAGCATGGTGTTCCTGCATGGGTTTTCCTGGGTGTTGATCTTCTTCCTTACCTGGAAAACGGGGAGTCCCTGGGTGGGAATGGTCCTGTTTTCCCTAGGGATCTTCGCCTCCAATCTGGGAAGCCCCGCATGGGCATCCTGGATGAACGATCTGGTTCCTCCCCGGCAGCGGGGAACCTTCTGGGGCAAACGGAACCGGATCATCGGATGGGCCCAATTCCTTGCGATCTTGACGGGGGGAGTCGTCCTTTTTCTGGGGAAAAAGGCGGGACACGAACTTGCCTCCTTCGGTGTACTCTTCCTACTGGCTGCCGTGGCAAGGATCAGTTGCCTCCTTCCCCTGTCCCGTCAGTACGAGCCGGAATTCCACAAGCCGGACAGGGAATCGGAGTTCCATTTCTATATATTTCTTGGGAAATTGTTCAGTACCAACTTCGGAAGGTTCACCCTGTTCGTGATGGGAATCAACTTTTCCGTGTACGTCTCCGCTTCCCTCATTCCTGCCTACCTGTTGAAGGTACTGAAGGTGGGGTATCTGGAGTATTCCCTCATTACTATGACCTCCGCCATCCTTACCCTCGTGTTCATGCCCTACTGGGGTCCGTTGGCAGATCGGTATGGGAATCGCCGGGTGCTGATCGCTACGGGGTTGGTGATTCCCTTTCTGGCGTTAGGATGGGCCCTCTTTTCATCCCTCTGGGCGCTATTGGCCATACAGGTCTTCAGCGGGTTCGTGTGGGCTGGTTTCAACCTGTGCATGTCCAACTACATCTACGATGCCGTTCGACCCGTGAACATTCCCAAGATCTATGCGTACTTCAATACCCTCAACACATTCAGTGTGTTCGCGGGAACCCTGGTGGGCGGTGGGGTGGCAGATCTGTTGATCCTGGAGAATGTACGGATAGCGGGACTGGGGCCTTTACGAATCGTGTTTTTCCTATCCTTCCTCGTTCGTCTGGCCCTGTTCCTCATCCTGTATGGGAAGTTCAAGGAAGTTCGCCCTGCAGAGACTTCTCCTCCCATTCGGTATTTCTATATCGACAAACCTAGAACCTACCTCATGGCCAGGTTCAGAAAGCGAAGGATGCAAATAAAGAAACTGTCTCAACTCTTCAAACGGGAATGAATTTTTCTCTCGCCAATCTTGCGATCCTACAGTATAGTTATGGGTATGATAGCAATACTGGGTGCAATGGACGGGGAAATCCAGGAGTTCCTCGGCGTATTGGAACGAAAGTCGGAAGTCCAGTGGACAGAGTTCCTGTTCTATCGGGGCTTGCTGGAATCGAAGGAAGTGGTGGTGGCAAAATCGGGGGTGGGCAAGACCCTCTCCGCGATGGTTACCCAACGGATCATCGACGAGTTTGCTCCTCGGGCGATTCTGTTTACGGGCCTGGCAGGAGGAATTTCTCCCCGCTTGGAGATCGGGGATACTCTGATCGCGGAGGATTGTATCCAGCACGATCTCGATGCCACCGCGCTGGGGTTCAAACGGGGAGAGATTCCCTTCACCTCCCACCGGATCATTCCCTGTGACAGATCCCTGGTGGAAGCGGCCTCTTTCTGTATCCCCACCGAAGGGAAGATGGTGAGGGGGAGGGTCCTCACGGGGGATCAATTCATCACGCAGAAGGATCTGGCTTCTCACCGATACCTGGTGGATGAGTTGAAAGGGGATGCGGTCGAAATGGAGGGGGCCAGTGTGGGACTGGTGGCGACGGTGAACAAAGTGCCGTTCCTATTGATCCGTACCATCTCGGACAAGGCGGACTCCCAGGCGAAGGTGGACTTTCACACCTTCCTCCCGAAGGCATCGAAGAACTCCTTGCATTTCGTCCGGCATATTCTCCGGAGAGCTTTTGCATAGACGGGATGCCTTCGAACTAGGTATATTGATTCCAGGATGAAAAAGATGAACGTTTTTGTAATAGCTATTCTCGTTTTGGTTCTGGCGGGGTACACCCGGGTAGTGAACTTTGGCGCTGTCTCTAGATGGCCTAAAAATCTAGTTACTGGAATGAATCCTCGATAAGCAGGGGTGGCCTTGGGTATGGAAACTCTAACTTCCGGTACTCGGCTCCATGGTTTCGAGATTCTTTCCATGCGTACCCTGGAGGAGTTCCAAGCTCAAGGGATCTGGGCCCGACATCTACGGACTGGGTGCCAGGTGTACCATGTCCGAACGGAGGAATCGGACAATCTCTTCGCCTTTGCCTTCAAGACCCCTCCCCGGGACAGTACGGGAGTTGCCCACATTTTAGAGCATACCGTCCTCTGCGGATCGGAACGGTTCCCTGTGAAGGATCCCTTTCTCCTCCTATTGAAGGGGAGCATGCAAACTTACATGAACGCCCTCACCTTTCCTGACAAGACTGTCTACCCAGCCAGTAGCCAGGTGGAGCAGGATTTCTACAACCTCCTCCTCGTGTATGGGGATGCGGTGTTTTTCCCTCTATTACGGAAGGAAACCTTTTTGCAGGAAGGGCATAGAAGGGAACTCACCCCCGAGGGCAAACTCGAACCTACGGGGATCGTGTTCAACGAGATGAAGGGAAACTATTCGAGCCACGATTCCATAGCGGCCGAATGGGCATACCGTTCGCTTTTCGAGAACTCCCCCTATGCCTTCGATTCCGGAGGGGAACCCGAAGCGATCCTCGACCTCAGCTATGAAGAGTTTGTCGCTTTCCATCGAACCTACTATCATCCTTCCAACTGTTACATCTTTTTCTTCGGCAATCTCCCCACGGAACGGCATCTGGAGTTTCTGGAAACCCATTTCCTCTCCCGATTCCAGGATGGGAAGCCGGTAGGGGGGAAAGACCTTCCTCTTCTTGCGCCTGCACCCAGGTGGCAAACCCCCCGGCGCCTCGTGAAATCCTACCCCTCGGGGGAGACCGAATCGGTGGACCGAGGGTCCTCGGTTACGGTGAACTGGCTATTGGGTCAGGCCACGGATCCCTTTCATGTGCTTTCCTTCGAGGTGCTGACAGAAGCCCTCCTGGGGCATGCGGGAGCTCCCCTGGAAAAAGCTCTTGTGGAATCGGGGTTGGGAGAGGATCTTTCACCGGCCACAGGGCTGGAGACGGAAACCCTGGAACTGGCTTTCTCCGTAGGGCTTCGCGGTACCTCCCCCCAAAAAGAGAGAAAGATCGAGGAATTGATCTTCTCGGTCTTAAGGGATCTGGCGGAGAAAGGAATCCAGCAGGACATCCTCGAGGGTGCCATCCGACGGGTAGAGTTCCGGAACCGGGAGGTGAAAGCGGGCGCTTCATTCGGGATGCGATTGATGAGGCGGGCGTTGCGGGGATGGATCCATGGGCAAAGTCCAGAACGTACCCTGGAGTTCCGCCCCTGGATGGAAGGATTGAAAGAGGAGTACAGAAAAAATCCCCGGTTTTTCGAGGCCTTGATCGAGCGCTATCTTCTGCAGAACCCCCACAGGACCACCCTTCTAGTGGTGCCAGAGAAAGGCCTGGATCGGAAGATGGAGGAAGTCCTTCGGTCTAAAGTGGAACGGGAAGCTTCCGCATTTTCCCCGAAGGAATGGGAAACCCTCCGGGAAGATCTGGAAAGATTCCGTCGATTTCAGTCTTCATCCGATCCGGAAGAGGCGTTACAGAGGATCCCTTCCCTGCGGCTTACTGACATCCCCAGAGAAGTGGATACGATTCCTACGGTACCCCTGGAAATCAGGGGTGTTAAAGGAGCCTGGGCCCATGATCTCTATACCAACGGGATCGTGTACCTGGACTTGGCTATTGATCTGGAGGGTACCGAACAGGGTCCTTTCCTCTTTCTCCCCCTCTTTGCCGCCTCACTTTCGGAAATCGGGGCCGGAGGTAAACCGTACGACCGGGTGTCGCTGGAACTGCAATTGAAAACCGGCGGGTTTGGAGCTTCCCTCGAAGCGGGAACCTTGGTGGGGGGAGGGCAGCGGATCCGGCAATGTATCTTTCTGCGACTGAAAACGTTGCAGGCCCTCTTCCCCGAAGGGCTCACGCTAGTCAGGACGATCCTGCAGGAAGGTGATTTTCAGGATATCCGCCGGCTAACCGATGTATTCCTGGAGTACCGAAACGATCTCAAATCCTCCATCATCCCCAACGGTAGTTCCTATGCGGCTTCCCGTGCGGAGCGGGGCATTTCGGAAGCCGAGGCAAGGGAAGAACAGTGGAAGGGGGTTTCCCAGTACCTCTTTGTCCGTACCCTAAAGGGAAGACGTGGGATCGAAAGGATGGCAGAAAGGTTCCAAAAGACCAAGGAAAGCCTCCTCTGCCGGGATCGAATGTACGTGAACCTTACGTGCCCCGAAGGGTATTGGAGAGAGATCCTTCCCGTCCTGGAACAGTTCGTCGCCACTTTCCCTGCCGAAAGTTCCCGTTCCTTTATCACCCCTTCGCGGAAGGAACGGTATCGGCAGGAAACAGTCCCGAAGATCGAAGGTCTCTGTGTGCCTTCCACGGTGGGATTCGTCGCAAAGGCGATCCCGGGGTCCCTCCTAGGAAGCAGGGAGTATGCCCACGAAGCCGTTCTCGCTCACTTCCTTTCCACTGGGTATCTCTGGGAAAAGATTCGCATGGAAGGGGGGGCATACGGGGCCCAGTGTACTTCCCATGGGAGGGAGGAGGTTTTTTCCTTCTCTTCCTATCGGGATCCCCACATCCTATCTACCCTGAAGGCATTTCGGGAAAGTCTGGAATCAGTGGCTCGCCGGAAACCCGATGAACGGGCCACTCGAGATGCCATCATTGGTACCGTATCGAAGGATATGCGACCCCTTTCCCCCAGCGGGAAGAGCATTGTTGCCTTCAAGAGATCCCTCTATGGGATAGAAGATTCCCTCAGGGCTCGGCATCGGGAGTTACTCCTTGAAACCCGTCCGGACAGTCTGCAGGACGCGGCCGAGCGGTTATTGTCCCGCTTCGATGCGGGGTACGCCTCGATTCTAGCTGGAAAAGAAGCGCTACAGGAAGCTGCCAAGGCTATCCCTGACTTACGGGAGCGTATTCAGGATCTACCCATCTAAGGGTATTTGCATTATGTTCTCGAAAGCAGTATCATTACCTCATGACGGTTCAATCCATCGAAAGGATTTTCGATATCTTGGAGCTGCTCTCCCAAGAACGCTCGGGGATCTCTCTAACAGAGATCGGACGGAGGCTGGACCTGCATAAAAGTACAGTGTTTCGCCTCATGTCGGTCTTACGGAGGCGGGGGTATATCGAAAAAGGAGAGGACAACCTCTATCGGATCGGAGTACGGTTCATCGAACTTTCCAGCTCCTATCTGAACAATATCGAGCTAAAAACAGAGGCCGAACCAATTCTGCGGAACCTCAGCAATTTGACAGGCCAAACCGTATACTTGGCCACTTTACAGAACAACGAGGTGGTATACCTGGATAAGGTGGAGCAGCATAACAGTCTCCGGAAATACGCTATCGTGGGCCAGAGGCGGCCTCTGTACTGCACATCCCTCGGGAAAGCGATGATCATGCACCGGAGGGATGAAGAAATAAAAGAACTCTTTCGATCGATTCCTTTTGAACGGTTCACTCCCCACACGATTCAAGATCTACCCACCCTCCTGGAAGAACTCCACAGAAGTAGAGAACGAGGGTGGGCCTTCGATAACGAGGAGTACGAACCGGGAATCCAATGTCTGGGGGCTCCCATTCGGGATTATAGGGGAGTTGTCATCGGGGCTATTAGCGTAGCCATGATCTGTGTGAAGGAAAAAATGAATACTGACGAAATTGCACCCTTAGTAGTCCGAGCGGCCAAAGAAGTATCCCAGCGTCTGGGCTGGGTGGAACCTTCTCTGCCAAAGGAACCTGCCGCCCTCACGGCAAGATAAAGAAATCCTATTTGCATGTAGACTATCTGGTTGCCCTTCCCATCCTATAGGATAAACCTGAGGATAAACCTGCGGATCTGTTGACTACCCTATAGGGTATGCAGTATTTTTGTGCATATCCTGAACAAATAAACAAAGTTGGGAGGCAACAATGGGAAAGATCATTCTGATCACAGGTGCAAGTACGGGAATCGGTGCGGAAACCGCCGTAGAGTTGGCGAAGGACAACACCATCGTCATCCACTATAATGCTTCGGAAAAACCGGCAAAGGAAACCGCGAAGAAAGTGGAAGAGAAGGGTGGGAAGGCTGCCCTAGTACAGGCAGATCTTCGAACGGAGGCTGGTTGCAGGAAAGTGGTGGACTTTGTTTCCAAGAACTATGGGAAACTGGATGTACTGGTGAACAATGCTGGTGGGCTCATTCAACGCATGAAGGTAGGAGAAATTCAATGGGATAAAATGGCCGAGATCTTTGCGTTGAACTCCTACAGTGCCATCATGATGACCTCCCTCTGTGTACCTTTGCTGGAGAAGGGAGAAAACCCCTGTGTCATCAATCTGAGTTCTATCGCCATTCGTCATGGAGCGCCTACCGCCACTGTGTATGCCGCATCCAAAGGAGCGGTGGATGTGTTTACCCGGGGAGCCGCCAAGGAACTCGCCCCCAGAATCCGGGTCAATGCGGTAGCACCAGGCGTAATCGAAACTCCCTTCCATGAGAAGGTTTCCAATCCGCAGATGCTCCAGTCCTGGAGGGAGAATACCCCCTTGAAGAAGAATGGGCAGGCCTACCATATCGCTTCGGCCATCAAGTTTCTGATCGAGAACGATTTTATCACCGGTGAAACCATCGATGTGAACGGCGGTCTCTATATGCGGTAATACATTACTTGTGAGCAAGAAAGATCCTATCTAAATGGCAAGCGTTATCAAGAGTCACCTCCAATCCGTTCACATGCTCGAGGTAATCGGGTGTGCGGCAGAGGATGACTCTTTTTTTGATTTTATGAGTTTTGGACAGTATATCCAGACTTCGAGTATCCCCTTCTGAAGGGAGTTCTACACTCTTGCATTCGAATGCATAAAGGTCTGTACCATCAAGCACCAG
>Ga0078972_1004096_pt1 | contig 41286 bp, 32 predicted proteins | sample YelNatPaOPGAMG01_FD_67568 | JGI IMG/M metagenome (GOLD analysis project Ga0078972, IMG submission 67568) | Hot spring thermophilic microbial communities from Obsidian Pool, Yellowstone National Park, USA - OP-RAMG-01 (SPADES assembly) (version 2) | ecosystem: Environmental > Aquatic > Thermal...
CGAGTTTGCTTCGACCTGGGTCATTACGCTGGCCACAAACCACAAACCGACCATCCGGGGGGCTGACAGTGGTATCTGGCGGCGCATCCGCTTTGTGCCCTGGACGGTGGCCCTGCCGAAGGAGAAACAGCGCCCCCAGGAGGAAGTCGTCAGCGAACTTCTAGCCGAAGGCCCGGCGATTCTGGCCTGGCTGGTGGAGGGATTCCGCGACTGGCAGCGTGACCATCACTGGATAGCCGAGGCGGTGCGGGTGGCCACAGACAACTACCGCGCCGAGCAGGACGTCCTCGGCGGGTTCCTGGCCGACTGCTGCGAGATTGGGCCACGCTTCCATGTACCATCGGCGACGCTGTATGACGCTTATGCCGCGTGGTGCGAGCGCAATAGCGAAGAGGCCGTGAGGAAAGACACTTTCGGCAAGGCCTTGCGCGCCCGTGGGTTCACGCAGGAACGCCAAGGCCACGAGCGGACCCGCGAGTGGCGTGGACTACGACTTCTCAACCAACAGGTAGGCGAAATGCGGACACGTGCGGACGCCATTTCCGCATCTCCGGAAAAATCAAAAAGCTGCTCCCTCGTGGAGACTTATACGGAAACCGCGTCCGCACGTGTCCGCAAGGAGAATAGTGGTGACTTGACATGTGGCCGTGACTCGGAGGTGCAACCACTTGCAACCAGTGATTCCGTATCTCCGGAAAAATCAAAAACGGGGTCTCCTATAGGGACTTATACGGAAAAGGTGGTTGCAAGTGGTTGCAGCGACGCGGAACCTGCGGGAGCCGGTGATGAGGTGCCCCCGGTAGTGCGCATCGAGCCGCGGCGGGTGGCTGTGGATAGGAACCGGCTACAGGAACTGTTGGACGCTGGCATACCCCGCGAGGAGGCGGTTGATTTGGCGGCGATTGAGGAGCCTACCAATCAGGAGCCGCCGAGCGTGGAGGATTGCGTGATCTGTGGCCTGCCGACTTTACTACGCGGCCCGGATGGCAGGGCGTTGTGTTCGTGGTGCGCTGAGCGCGCGGCTGAGGAGATGGTCACATGACAAAATCGAGCTTCACTGAATGGCTATCGTTCCAAGCGGGCCGCCCTGACCCCGTGGGCGACCTGGCAGGCGACGTGGCCCGAGACCCCGAATGGCCGAGTCGCAGTGACGGCAACCTGCGCGACCTGCTGGCCTACCTGCGCCGTATGGGCGCGTGCCCTGGCGCCCTTGAGGCACTGAGACAAGCCTGGAGCGAGTGGCAGGAGGTGGCCCGTGAGCAGCTATTGCCGTGACTGTCGCCATGCCGTGGTGACCGGGTTGTCGGCGTTGAGCGAACCCGTCTGTCGCTGCTCCCTGGGTCGCTGGGGGCCGGCATCCTGGCAATGCGGCCTGGTTGCTCCAGCGTGCGGTGATGTTGTCCGTATTGAGTTGGTGCCAGGTTGTGCTCAGTTGGTTTTAGTTGGGTTATGACTCGCTGGGGGGGTGTTGCGTTGTCCGTATTGTGGCTGTGCCTGCCGCAGGCAAGCGTGCGGCGCGAGCAGCGGGAGGTGACCGATGGGCAAGTTTTGCCGTGACTGCCGGCGGGCGCAGTCAATGACGACGGGCGCCCGCTTTTGCATTCCTGCGGACTTGGTGTAGAATACGGTCCGACAACAGAAAAGCTCCTGCGACGCTGGAACGTCCAGGAGCATGGCCCAGGTGTTGCACCACCAAGGCGAGTGAAGTATAGCAGAACCCGCCCGAGGTGGCAAACCACCGGGGCGGGTTTTTCGTTATGTCTTGACAGCAAAACTACAGCAAACTAATGTTCTAGTCGCTGTGCAGCAGGGGGCCGTGTGGTGTGGTGGCCCTGGATGTAGTAGGTAGAAGTCGCAGGGTACTACAGGTAGTGGTTTCCGCGTGATCCTCGGTAGCTCAATTCGGCAGAGCGACCGGCTGTTAACCGGTTGGTTCGAGGTTCAAGTCCTCGCCGAGGAGCCAGTGAGCCCCCTGGTGACGATGTGTTGCCAGGGGGCTCTTTGTTTCGGTAGGGGAGCAGGTTTCAGAGCACTTTCCCAGCCGGCAAAGCCGGCTAGGAAAGTGCAGCAAGCGTAGCAGAGGGATGGCTATGACGTTATGGGGAGACGATGATCCTGTTCTCAACCTCAGAGACTCCGCGCGTCGACCAGGCAGCAGCCTCAGCCTCTTCTTTCTCGGCCAGGGAGCGCACCTTACCTGTGAGCACAAGTGTGCCGTCACGAGTTTCGACATTGATCCGCTTGGCATCTAGCTCGGCGCTGCGCTCCAGACTTTGCTCGATCTTGGCCTTGACCTCTGCTGGCGAGATGTGGGGTGCGATCACTTTGATGTTGTTGATGACCCCTCTCACGCCCTGCAGACTGCGGATATCGCGCTCCGCCGCCTGCTTTTGATACCAGTAGTCGACGGTCCCTTCCAGGGTCACCCAGCCTTCATGGACCGTCACCTGGATGCGCTCGTCGGGCACCTGGACGTCCCAACGCAGAGCGTTCACGGCCGCTGCGGCGATATCGCTGTCGGAACGGATGCCCGCGGTGGGCAACTTGACCTCGATATCGTTGGCGACTGCCTTCACACCATCGACCCGGCGAGCAGCCCTCTCTGCCGCGAAGCGCTGCGGGTAGCTGGGCACGGACCCCGTCAAGGTGACGACGCCATTGCGAACTGCGACACCAATTCGCGCCGGCTCAGGAATCTCGGGCTCCGCTTCCAGTTCGGCAATCACGTCATCGCGGATCGCTTCATCCTCTCGTAGCCAAACAGCCATTGTTCACTCCCTCCTGCGATTTTGGGTCGGGCGCATGACGCCCCTCAGGTCCGACGCAGCAAGCAGCGTGCCAGTCGCGATGCGGCGCCCAGGCTTCCACGAGCAGCAAGTGTACCTTGTTCCAGCAGTAGACCTCCTGGGTGGCATGCTTCTTGCTGCCGCTCCCAATAAGCTATATCTTGCGGAGATACTGATGGCGCGCGAATCCACGTTGGCCGGCGCTGCACAGGTGGCAGTGCAGCGGGCTGCGGATATCCTGGATCAACAGGCGGATGCGATCACTGATCGCTGGGTGGACCGCTTGCTGGCCACGCTGTACCGAGGCCGCACCGACTTGAAGCTTGAGGATCTCCGCGCTCAGACGCCACTGCTGGTGCGGGGCATCGCCGAGGCATTACGACGTGGCGAGCCTGAGGCATTTGCTGCACCCTGGACCGGAGCAGCCAGGGAGCACGCCGCGCTTCGGATGAGTCAGCAGGTGTTGCTGGGCGATGTGGTGCGCGAATATCAGATGCTGCGCCAGGAGATATGGCGCGCCCTGCAGCAGCACTTGAGCACGGTTGCAGCGGCCGATGTGTACGATGTTGCCGAGAATTTGGATACCGCCCTGGATACCATGGCCACCATCTCGACCGATACTTATGGGGCAGAGCTACAACGGCAGATCGCCCGACTGGATGCTGTGATTGCCTCAGTACCGGATGGCCTTGCCGTCTACGACCCCCAGGGCAGAATCGTCCGAATGAACGGCGTCGCTGAAGACTTGTTGGGCTTTGCACTGGGAGAGCACACTATGCCCGTGTCCGAGCAGGTAGCGCGCTTGCGCGCGGAGACGCCTGAGGGAAGGCCATTCCCAGTGGATGAGACGCCTCTGGCCCGCGCTCTGCGCGGTCAAGTGGCGCAGAACGTGGTGATGGTGCTGCATCGGCCCGATGGGCAAGCCCTCTGGACGCTGGTCAGCGCAGCCCCTATTCGCACGCCTGATGGGACACTGCTGGGGGCAGTCGCCGCCTTTCGTGACGTCACTGCCCAGCATGAACTGGAGGAACAACGCGAGGATATCCTCCGTGCCATATCTCATGACTTGCGCAGCCCGCTCAGTGCCATTCTCGGGCATGCTCAGCTCCTGAGCCGACAACTGGAAAAGGCCAACCTCGAGCGAGAGCGATCAAGCGCTGAGGCGATTGCCGTCAGTGCGGAGCGCATGAACGCCATGATCGGGGACCTGGTGGATACTGCACGGTTGGAGAGTGGGCAGCTCAGGCTGAACCGGCAAGCGCTGGGTTTGAGGTCGTTCATAGCGGATCTGCTGCACCGGCTGGGGCCTGCCATCGAGATTGGGCGCATCTGTGTCGAGGTGCCCGAGGCCCTGCCCCCTGTCTCTGCCGATCCCGATCGTCTGGAGCGTATTCTGACCAACCTGCTGTCGAACGCGCTCAAGTACTCGCCGCCAGGGACGCAGGTGCTTGTGACAGCACAGCAGCGGGATGGCGAGATTGTCACCGCAGTGTCGGACCGGGGGCCTGGCATCCCGCCTGAAGAGCTGCGTAGGCTGTTCCAGCGTTACGCACGGACGAGCGTGGGTGAGGCGCGCCGTGATGGGCTGGGCCTGGGGCTATATATCACGCGAAAGCTCGTGGAAGCCCATGGCGGGCGCATCTGGGTGGAGAGCCAGGTTGGGGTGGGCAGCACGTTCTTCTTCAGCCTGCCTGTTGCAACTGAATAGCCAGCGAGGATTGTACTGCTGCTTCTGAGACCTCAAGGGATGGGCCAGAGCCAATTGCTATCATGAAAAGCGGTGCAGGCTGTCGTGTTGCACTTTGCGCCGTGCTGGCTATGGGCTAGAACTCGATGGCGCCGAGGCGGATATCCGGGCTGGCAGTCGGCTCGGGGCCGGGGAAGATGATCAGCCAGAGCAGGGTGAGGTGACTGTGGGGCTTGACCGGGATGGTGACCACGCCCCGCAGGCGCTCGCCTGGAGCCAGGCGAGCGCCATGCATCGTATTGAGGATGTGCGGTGCTTCATAGTCGCGGTAGGTGACGCCGTAGCTGTCGATGGCGTGAAAGCCAAAGCTCTCCACCTGGCTGACCTCGCTGCCGGTGTTCTCAATGACGATGTTCAGGATGAGCCACACGCGCCGGGGAGGTGCCTCCTCGCCGGCCAGGACTGTCTGCACCCGGGCCCGCTCGACGGTGCATACCAACCCGGCGTATTCCGCGCTGGCCTGCACAGGCACCTCGGTTCGCAGCGGCGTGGGGGTCAGCGTGGCGGCTGCGGTTGGCGCTGCCGAGGGTGAGGGGGCCGCTGTGACTGCAGACGGCGTAGTGGGCGCCCGGCAGCCTGCGCAGCCTGCCAGCATGAGCGCGGCTATAAGGAGCAGAGGGTCAAGGCGCCACATGCTCACCATCCTCTTTCTTCCGCCTACAGGCTACGGTTGCTGCGCTACGCTGTGCGGACTGTTTCCTGCAGCTCGAGCGGAAGCTCGGGCAGGATATCCTCAATCTCGCCGGGGCTGATAGCCTCCTTGAGCGCCGTGAAAACGCTCCGCGTGACGTGCTCGGCTTGCTCGGGCTTCTCCAGGTCCAGCTCGCTCTGCACGCGGCCCACCAAGCTCTGCCAACTCATCTTCTGAGGCGTATGGCCAGGCTCCCCCAAGCGCCCCATGACGAGGTCCCTATACTCCTTGGGCAACTGGCTGGCCATGTCATGGGCCTCCTTTGGCGAAAGCGTGTCGGCCAGCGCCAGGAGGACCACACGTGTCGCCTGGTCTGCCTCTTGCATGTCCGTGATGCCTATCAGAGACATCACTCTGCGCAACATGGTTTCTCGATCCATTTTGTTCCTCCTGCCAGACTGAGGGCAAAGCGGAACCCGCATTCCGACAGGGATGCGCACGTGGCTGTCGCTTTGCCTCGGCATGATCATCGTGTTGATTATGCCCAGCGGCCTTCCATCAGAGGCTCCAACAGTGAGATACCTTCGGAGGCCGCCTTTGTCTCTTCCTTGTGCAGCATCTGCAGGGCCTTTCTCTGGGCCCAGTTCTGAATGTTCGGCTCCAGTTTGACGCCCAGTTCCTGCTCAGCATCGAGACCGGCAGCCAGCAGGAAGACCCGGGTATATGGATAATCCAGAAAGTCGCTCGGCTCAACAGGGGCCCGATCATCGCGGAAACGGCTCTGCAGCCTTGGCGGGTAAGTGGGGCGCCTATCGACCTTAATCTCGGCGGGCGCGGCCGGGGCCAGTACTGAGATCAGATAGTTGCCCCGGGGTGCGATCTTCAGTGCCTGCTGCACCTCGCCGGGCTGCTCTGGCTTGTCCAGCACATAGGCCAGGTGAGTATCGGCGCCGTGTTTCACGATCGTATAGCGCCCCTCGCCCGCTGCTCGCACCCATGGCCGGGCGCGCTGCCCCGGGGCCAAGGCAGCCATTGCTTCTTCTTGCAGGCTGTCAAGGGCGACCCGGGGGTCTGGATGGACCTCTTGAGCGAAGGCCCAGGCTCGTTCCTCGGGGGCGGCACTCCCAGGCACAAGAACTGGAAAGAGGCCGCGAGGCACGGCAAAGATCCGACTCTTGTGCTGTTCCCGTTCATCGGGAAGCAACATGAAGTAGATGGCCTGCAGATCATCCGCGCCCTGTGCATGGGCCACGGTGCTCTTGGGCTGGTAGAGGAAGAGGATATTGCCACGCTCAAGGACCTGGATCTGGGGGTATGGTTGCCCAGTCGCCATAGCAAACCTCCACACGTGGCTTGCGCCGCACGGCGCCGTTGCGGCGCAGCCTGCTCAACTGATGCGAGCAAGGGGCGTGCCATAGAGGGCGGTAAGCAGGCTGCTGGCAAGAGATCATCTGCCAGGTGGCGCAAAGCGGTCAGCCGTTGACTGGGTCTGTATGGGGCTTGACATCGAGAGTATAATCAAAGGTGGAAAGATGCGACTATTGTGTGGAGTGAGCGCGCCCCCTACCACTGTTATCCGGGTGGTCAGGGGGTGTTTGCTATGAGAGGCGAATGATGGCTACGATTGTGAACCTCGTGCAGCTCCTGGAAAAGGGCGCGGCGCGCCTGTCCGCGGCGGCAATAGAGGCGCGGCGGGCAGGCGATTATGCCCGATCGGAGGGGCTGCGGGGCGAGGCAGATGCCTTTTTGCTGCTGGCGGTGGAGTTGCAAGAGCGCGAGGACGCCGCCTCGTTGTTGGATGCCCTGTATGGCATGGAGCAGGCTGCCATCTGGACAGCGCGCCTGGACGAACAAAAGGCGGCTGAGCTCGATACGCAAGGCGACCGGGCCGCAAGCCGCTACCATGCCAAGAGCGCCCGGTATTCTCATGGGCTGATCCGGGGCTATCAGCAGGCGCGGCTGCTCTTGTGCAGCGCCTGCGAATCGTGATCCCTTCGTGCCTCCTTCGCGTTCTTTGCGCTCTTGGCGGTGTGAATCTGTAACCCCGTTTTCAGATCAGCGCACGGATGGTGGCGATGGCGCCGGGCAGGGTGAGGTGGATGCCGTCGGGCAGCACGGTGAGGGGTTGGATATCCCTCTCGCGGGCGTCGCAGAGAAAAGCCTGCCGGATGGTGCGCCCGGGCAGGGCGACGACGGCCGGCTCGGGCGCGGCCGACGCGGCTTCCAGGCGAATGATGATGCCCTGGCCGCGTGAGGCGGGCTTGACGGCGCGCACGGCCACGCGGGGGGTGCCGGTTACGGCGACGCTCGCCGCCAGTTCGCGCAGGGCGCGGGTTTCGGCCGTATCCCACGGGCTGGCAGCCGCCCTCTCGGCCCACTGTGGCAGCGCATTGGCCTGCCAGTCGCCGGCCCCGGTGAAGAGAAGCGCGCACTCGAAGGTATGCTCGCGGCGCTCGTGGCCGGTAGCCGGCAGCGCCGGGATCGGCAGCAAGCCCCAGGCCCGCTCGCGGGTGGCATTGCGCACTGCAATGACTTCGCAGCGGCCATCGGACCGGCGGGCGATGGCGCCGGGCTGCGCCAGGAAGAGCGCCAGGCCGTGGCCGCGAGCGCTATCCTGCGCGTGCCAGAAGCGCTGCACCGGCCAGAAGGTGGGATCGTAGCCTTTGCGCCAGGGCCGTGCGACTACCCCGCCGGGCGCATCCATGACCAGCTGGCCCGCTGCAATGCCGGCCGCGAAGCGGAGCATCACGGCGTGCCCCGGGGCGGCCCGCCCCTGCACGCGCACCCAGATGAGGGGCGTGTCGTTGGCGAGCCAGAAGAGCCGGCGGAGCGTCTGGCCGGCCAGCTCGATGGTGCTCGCGATCTCCAGCCCACCCTCTGTGGGGCGCACCTCGATGCGAGCCGGCCGGCCCGAGGCGCGAGCGACTTCCCGCAGGGCGCCGCCCCGATACTCGTGCCCCATGCGCCAGAGCCCCCCCGTATCGCGATAGCTCACCAGATCGCCCGAGACGGCCGCCAGGAGAGGTGCCTCCGCGCCGGGGCGCCGGGCGCTCACGATGCCCCCGCCTGCCTCCTCCGCCAGCTCGAGTGTCAGGAATGGCGTCTGCACCTCGACCCGGCCCGATGCCACGCGCCACTGCGGCCTGTCGTCTGGGCGCTGCCGGGCCGGCTCGTCGCCGGGCGTTAGGGCCGCCTGCGGCGCGAGTTGGGTAATAGTCTTTCTCGCCGCACTGATGCCCCGCTCGAGCCAGATGCGCTGCTCGCCCTCGGCCACCCGGTCGGGCGCCGTCCCGGTGATGAAATCGTGGTGGTTAGCGGATGCGGCGAGCCACCATAGCTCTTGCAGGCCGTGGGAGATGGTGGGCGCAGCCAACTGGTTTGCCGGGTGCAGGGCGAGGCGCTCGGCCTGCAGCAGGAGATCGACCAGCTCGTGGCACTGCCCCTTGAGGGTGGGACGGGCGGTGTAAAAGCCCGTCCAGTAGGGGTTGGGGTCGAGCGCGAGGACGGGCAGGCGGGAGCGGTGGCAGGCGACGAGGGAGAGATAGTCATCCAGCCCGGCATTGACGGCCCAGAGGCCGCTCTGCGGGTAGTGGAGGCGGTTGTAGCCGTCGAGCAGGCCGACGAGGTCGGGGGTCGGCGCAACAAAGTCCATGCCGATGGGGCAGAAGAGGTAGGGGGTGCGGCTGAGCGGCGCGAGCTGGGCCGCCAGGCGCTCGATGCGCCGGGCGACGCTGCGGCCGGAGCGGTCGGGGATGGAGAGGGGAAACAGGTAGGTGCGGCCCGGCCCCCAGTAGCCCAGCATGTCTCCCTGTCCATAGGTAAAGGCGTTCCAGTGGCAGAGGACCTCGGCGCCGCCGGCGGTGCGCCAGACGAAATCGAGGGAGCGCTCGACCTGCAGTAACTGGGCCGCACTGGAGCCCGGCCGGGGGAATCGCCCCGGCAGCTCATAGTCGGAGCCGGCAAAGTACATGCCGTCGATGCGGGTGATGGCGGCCTGGTCGAACCCTGCCGCCTGCAGGAGCGCCGGGAGCGCCGGGGAGCTGCCAAAGCTATCGGTAAAGTAGGCCAGGTGGGGCTCCTGCACCATGCCCTGAGCGCGCAGCCACTCCTGCCCCACGAGCAGGTCACGCAGGATGGCCTCCGTAGAGGGCAGGAGCGTGTCGGCCGTAGTCACCCCACTTGAGGTCAGGCGCAAGCGGCCCTCGTTGATCAGCGCCCGGATCTTTTCCTGCTGGTGGGGGCGGCGCTCCCAATAGAGGCGCAGGAAGAACATACATTCGATCGAGTAGATGCGCCGCGGGTCCTGCAGCAGGGCGGCGAGCGCCTGATCCAGGTTATGGCTCACCCACCGCGTAAAGTACTCTTCAGACGTGTACAGCCAGTTCGGGTCCCAGTGGCTCGATTCGGCGATGACAAGGACGCGGGCTGCATCTGGGGGAATACCGAGGCGGCGGCGCAGGGTCTGTTCGCAAGCCGGGTCTGGCGCAGTATCGACCATCAGGACCTCCTGGGGTAGAGAAACCTGACACACCGAATCCCCTGGTGAGAACGGAGTACGTGGCAGGCTGAGGGCAAAAAGAGATTACCACAACAAGGGCCAACATGGCAAGAACAGGCTTGCGGGATTTGGGCGCCCAGCGACGACTCCAGATGTGGGGTGACCCATTTCCGAAGGAATACGAACCTGCGGCTTGTGGAGGCTGCGATGGTGGATGGAAGCAAGGCTTGCTTTGTGGTCGGCTGCCAGGAGCCGGTGGTGGGCCGCTGCGAGTGCGGCCGCGATTATTGTGCCCGGCATGCGAGCGGTGGGCTGTGCCTGCGCTGTATGGGGCAGCAAGTGCTGAGGAACACAGCCGAGCGCGCCTGCGAGACGTACCTGGCCCTGGCCAAGACGGTAGCGCCGCGCGGCCTGGGCTGGAGCTTGCTGGTGGCGGTGATTGTGGCCAGTGTGCCGGCGGTGCTGAGCATTGTGATGCAAAACACGGTCTGCCTGTTGGCGAGCCTGGGCTCGCCGCTGATCGTGACGCCGCTGATCGCCCTGGCGGACCGCGGCCGCAGCCAGCGCCAAGTGGAGAAGATGGCCGCTAGCCGGCCTGGCTTTGCCGAGTTCTATCGGGCCTGGCGAGCTCACGGCGATCATGAGGCATTGCTGGCCGCTTTGGAGCAGGCTCAAGTGGCGCCGGCCGATGCCGCCGGGGCCTGATGGCACTTGGGAATGGTTGGTTCATTCACTCGGTTGCAGCGCAGGCATTTTCGCCCTACAATCAGTACGGGCGCCGGGCAGCCACTGGCCCGGGGCCTGCCTAGAGAGCCTGACGGCTTGGGCCTGGAAGTGTGTGCGGCAAGCAAGAGGAGGAGCCTTAACCATGATCGATCGAGAGCAACTTATTCGTGCGTTCGCGTTCAACGTAGCAGGTGCAAAGCAGCAGACGGCAGGGCTGACCCATGAGCAGAGCCTGCTACAGTTGCCCTTCCGAGGCAACTGCATGAACTGGGTATTGGGGCACCTGGTGGAGAACCGCAGCGCCATCCTGGTCAATCTAGGACAATCGCCGATCATGACCGAGGCGGAAGCCAGGCGATATGGCTACGGCTCGGAGCCTGTGACCTGTGAGGGAGAGGATGTGCTGCGTATGGAGGACCTTCTTGGCCGGTTTGAGCGGGCGCAGGGCCTGATTGCGGACGCATTGCGCAAGGCGACGCCCGAGCTCCTGGCTCAGGAGGTGCACTTCATCGGCCGGACCATGAGTATGGCTGAGCGCATCTTTTTCCAGTATTACCACGAGACGTACCACCTCGGGCAGCTTGAGCAGTTGCGCCAGTTGGCCGGGACCAACGACAAGGTCGTGTAGACTTGGCTGCCAAGAGCCCCAGGGAGTTTCCCCCTGGGGCTCTTGGCTTTGGGGTTAAAGCGGTCGGGTAACAAACGGTAAATAGTTGACGCTACCATTACACGGAAGGCTATAGTACAATAGGAGGGCTGCAAGCTACCGATGGGAGCCTGCAGCCAATACCACAGTTCCAGCACTCCGGGTTGGTAGGGGGATCCCATGAAGCGCAGGTTGCGCACGACGCTATGGCCTGTCTTGGCTCTTGTGCTGCTATTGGTGGGTTGTGCATTGGTTCCCACCCGCACACCCACACCGCCGACCTCACTGCAGGTGCATTATATCGACGTTGGGCAGGGTGATGCGATCCTGATCTTGACGCCGGAAGGCAAGGCGGCGTTGATTGACGGGGGCGAGGCTGGCTCGGGGGCGCTGCAATATCTGCGCAACAAAGGGGTAAGGAAGCTCGACCTGGTGGTGGCTAGCAATGGGCGCTCGGATCATCTGGGGGGGCTGGCCGAGGTGCTCAAGGCCATCCCGACGGATGAAGTGGTGAGTAACGGGCAGCCGCAAACAAGCCTGGCCTACGAGCGGTTCCAGCAAGCCGTGTCTAAGAGCAGGGCGCGGCATCGTGTGGTGAGGCGAGGTGACTCGTTGGCTCTGGGGGGGCTCAAGCTCGATGTGTTGAGCCCCGCACCGAGCGTCAAGAGTGACAGCGAGAACAATCAGTCGCTCGTCCTGCGGCTGACCTACGGACAGACTGCGTTCCTCTTCGAAGGAGATGCCGAAAAGGAAGCTGAGGACGACATGATGGCAGCCGGGCTGAACCTGAACGCCACCGTGCTGAAGCTCGGCTATCACGGCAGCAGCACTGCCTCGACGCTGCCCTTTCTGCAGCGTGTCAAGCCAGTGATGGCCGTCTACTTTGCGGGGGCTGGCAACCAGTGGCACCTGCCGAGCCCGAGCACACTTACGCGCCTGAATAGCCTGGGCGTGCAAACCTTCGGCACCGACATCAACGGCACGATTGTCATCACCAGCGATGGGCAGAGCTGCAATGTGACGACTGCCAAGGGCAACGGTCCCTGGGTGCCGGCGACGCCGAACTCGTAGGCGCTCATAGCGGCTTTTTGAAACTACAGTGGTTGGTTCAGGCGTCAATCCCCGCGACAAACCCGGCGCCGGCACCCGACCGGCAAACAAAGATCTCGGGCTGTAGCCCCGTCGCCTGCAGGTAGCGTGGGCGCACAAAGCTTTCGAACGAGGATGCCTTGGCTTCTTCGACGAGGGCGACAATGCAGCCTCCCCAACCCGCTCCGGTGAGGCGGGCGCCCAGGGTACCTTCCGCCTGTCGGGCCAGGCCGACCAGGACCTCTACCTCCGGCGTCGAGATCTCATAGTCGTCGCGCGCACTGGCGTGCGCCCGATCCATGAGCCGTCCGAAGGCAGGCGCATCTTGCTGGCGCAGGGCCTCAATGGCGGCCAGCACGCGGGCATTCTCGGTCAACACGTGGCGCGAGCGCGCGCGCACCCGGAAGGCATCCACGGGTGGCAGCGTGCGACCTTCCAGCAGGGTCTCGAGGTCGATGTCAAGCTCGGCCAACTCCGAGGCTGGCAGGCGCTCTGGCAGCAGCGGCTCAAGTTCTTCCCAGGGCACATTCTCCAGGTCGCGCAGGTGTGTTATCCATGGGAAATGCCGGCGCAGGATGGCGACTCCCAGGCGGCACTCGGCCACGCGCAGGTTAAAATCGGAGCGGGTGTTCTGGCGCCGTACGCCGCTGTCGGCCACAATGAGCTGATAGCCCGCCGGCAGGGGCACCTGCGCCAGGGTGTATTCGGGCAGGGGCTGGGCAGGCTGGGGGCGGCAATCGAGGAAAAGGGCATGGCCGCGCTGGCCGAGCACGGAGATGAACTGATCCATGATGCCGCCGCGCGTGCCGACATACCATTCGGCTTCACCACAGAGGGCGCCGAGGCGCACTGGCTCGATCTCCACGTTGTTCACGCCAGCAAGGGCGATGGCAGCGGCGACGGTGAGGGCGCTGGAAGAGCTGAGCCCCACTTCACGGGGCACGCCAAACGGCGAGCAGCCGTCGACCAGGGCATCCATGCCGTAGAGGCGGCCGTCGAATTCCTGGACCAGCCGCTGGGCTGCGCCCTGGACATAGTTGGCCCAGTCTCCCAGGGGCTGGGGCGGAATGTCCGAGCTCAGGGCGAATGTGCGCAGGCTGAAACGGGTCGATTCCAGGTCATGCAGGGTTACCGTGGTGTCGTTGCGCCGCCGCGCCAGGAAGAGGATGTCTCGGTCGAGGGCCACCGGTAACACATAACCATGGTTATAGTCGGTGTGCTCGCCGATGAGGTTGACGCGCCCGGGGGCGCGGAAGATGGAGACTGGACCGGACCCGTAGAGGGCGGCGAAGGCATCAAGGGCGCGGTGGTAACGCTCGAGCTGAGCGCCCTGCCCGGCGCCATAGAGATCAGCCAGCCTCTCCTGGAGATGAGTGTGCTGTTTTGTCGACACTGGTAATTCCTGTTCCATTTCATGACGGGATGAGCTACCGTCTGCGCAGGCGGTGGTATCGATGGGCAGCATCTTAGCACAAAGAAGGGTGATCGGCAAAGTAGAGCACAGCGATCAGGCCCGTAACCAAGAAAAAAACGCTCCCTCGCCAAGTGGCGAGGGAGCGTTCGCAGACGATGAAAGAATAGAATGGCTTGTCAGCTGAGATAGTCTTTCAGCTTGCGGCTGCGCGTGGGATGGCGTAGCTTGCGCAAGGCCTTGGCTTCGATCTGGCGAATGCGCTCGCGAGTGACGCCGAATTTCTGCCCCACCTCTTCCAGGGTACGGCTTTGGCCATCTTCCAGGCCAAAGCGGAGTTGCAGAACCCGGCGCTCGCGCGTGCTGAGCGAGTCGAGGATATCCTGCATTTGTTCTTTGAGGAGCTGGCGCGAGGCGGCGTCAGCCGGCCCGAGCACTGTGTCATCTTCGATAAAGTCACCCAGGAAGGAGGTGTCTTCCATGCCCACAGGGGTCTCGAGCGACATGGGCTCCTGTGCCACGCGCAGGATGCGCCGCACCTTGGCCGCTGCCTTGCGCAGACGCCGCTCTATGGAAGGCTCCAGGGGCTGGCCCGTGCGCTCGGCCTCTTCGATTGCGCGCCGCTCGTCGGGCGTGAGGAAATCCATCTCGAGCGCGATCTCCTCTTGCGTCGGCTCGCGGCCCAGTTCCTGTTGCAGCTTTCTCGATACGCGCACCACACGGTTGATGGATTCAACCATGTGCACCGGGATGCGGATGGTGCGGGAGTGATCGGCGATGGCCCGGCTGATGGCCTGACGGATCCACCAAGTGGCATAGGTGCTGAACTTGTAGCCCTTCCGATAGTCGAACTTTTCCACAGCGCGCAGGAGGCCGATGTTGCCTTCCTGCACCAGGTCCAGCAGCGACATGCCGCGGCCGATGTAGCGCTTGGCGACGCTGACGACGAGGCGCAGGTTGGCCTCGATAAGGCGGCGTTGGGCGATCTCACCCCGACGCACCCGGACTTCTGCCCATTCCTTGCGCGTGCCTTCGAGCTCGTTTCGCTCGAGGCGTCGGCGGGCGATATTGGCCTGGCGAATGGCCTTGGCAAGCTCGATCTCATCACCGGAATTGAGCAATGGCACACGCCCGATCTCTCGCAGGTACATGCGGACCGGGTCGTTGACCACCTCCGTATCACTGACGCTGAGAGTCACATCTTCCTCGAAGGGCAGCTCCCCGGTGGCTTCTTCCGCGTTGCTTTCCGTATCGAGCACTGGAATGCCCTGCTCAAGGAAGGCTGTGTAGAGCCCGTCGAGATCCTGGGGTTCCATCTCCTCTATGGGCAGCGCTTCGGCGATGTCCTTCTCGGTGATGAATTTCTGTTTGAGTCCCTTGGCGATGAGCTCGTTCTTGATCGGCTCCAGGTCGATGTGAAGCGACTGATCGTCCAACTGGGGATCTGCGAGTGGGTCCTGCTCCAGTTCCTGCGTTTCTCCTTCTAGGTTCTCGGTGACTGATTTGGTTACAGTTGCTTCGTGAGCATCCTTGCGCTTCTTGGCTCCCATGTTACCGCTCCCGCCCAGCTCGCCGTCCATCGAGCGAATGTGCTTTCTCTTCGGCAGCGAGTGCCCGCAACTGCGCGCTGACCTCGTTCACTGCTTCCGAATAGCGTATGATCGCCTCCGTGTCCCCCTCCTCCAGGGCTGCCTGGATCATGGATTGCAGGTCCCTGTCACGTTCCTTCAGCCGCTCTCGCTGCAGGCGCCGGGCAACAGTCTCGAGCACAGTGCGGGCCTCCTCGCGCGGGACAACAGGCCCGGTACTATATTGATCCACGATGGCCTGGGCATGGGCTTGCAGAGCTTCCAGCCCGGCCAGGCCCTCGCGCGACCAGCATGTCTCTACGCCGCCCATTTGTTGCAGTTGAGCGATCAGAGCTACGTTCTCGGCCTGCACAAACAAGTTGTCGCATCTGTCAGCAATAATCGGAATCAACTCTGGATACAACCCCACAAGATACACCGCATACGTCTCAAGGTCGAATCCGGCCGCCGGCGTTTCCGGGACGGCAACCCCGCGCTTGCGGCGGAGCGACCGCTCGAGTTGCCCGGCCAGCACGCGCTCGTCGGTGCGCACCATCGCGGCCAGGCGCTGGATATAATGGCCCCGCTCTACACTGTTGGGGACCTCTGCAATGAGCGGCAGCAGGGCCTGCACCGCCGCCGCCTTGTCTTTTGGCTTGGCCAGGTCCATGCCTGCCGTCAGCGCCTTGAAGTAATAGTCCATAATGGGCATGGCCTCAGCCAGCAGCCGCTCCCAGAGCGCAGGCTCATCGCGAATGACCTCATCGGGATCTCGCCTGTCGGGCAAGGTGAGTATCCGCAACTCGGCATCGAGCTCGGTCTCGTAGTGGATCATGCCCTGCGGCGTCGGCACTGGTACCACGTGAGAGTCGAGTGCGCCCTTGGCGACCTCGATGCCGCGCAGGGTCGCCCGATCTCCGGCCACGTCTGGGTCGAGGGCCAATACGATCCGCCGGGCCAGGGGCTTCAGAATGGCGATTTGAGCTTCACCCAGGCCTGTCCCCATGGCCGCCACTACATTGTTATAGCCCCCCTGATGGGCCATGATCACATCCATGTAGCCTTCGACGAGGACGGCTGTTTCGGTACGCCGGATGGCATCACGCGCCAGATCGATGCCGTAAAGGACGCTTCCTTTATCGAACACGGGCGTCTGGGGGGAATTCAAGTACTTGGGCAGCGAATCGTCGAGGACGCGGCCACCAAAGCCGCAGATATGCCCCCGCGCGTCGCGGATGGGGAAAACAATGCGCCCGCGAAAGCGATCATAAGTTCCCCCACCGTCGCGCTCAATCACCAGACCGGCCAGCAGCAGGTCCGCCTCTCGCCAGCCCTGCCCCCGCATATAGTCGCCCAGGGCCTGCCAGGTATTGCGGGCGTAGCCAACCTGGAAGGCGCGTAGAGTATCGTTTCGTAGGCCGCGGCCTGCCAGATAGGCGCGGGCGCCGGCAGCCTCGTCGCCCTCCATCAGCAGGCGATGAAAGTACTCGGCAGCCAGGCGGTTGATCTCCCACAGGCGGTTTCGCTCCTCAGCCTCGGCTTCCTGCGCCGCGGTGGGTGGGGTCAGCTCGACCCCGGCCCGCGCGGCAAGTATCTTGAGCGCTTCGGCAAAGGGTAGGTTCTCGCGGCGCATGACAAAAGAGACGACGTCACCGCCGGTTCCACAGGCTCCGAAGCAGTGCCACCGCTGGCTATCTGGGAATACGACGAAGGAAGGGGTCTTTTCGTTGTGGAACGGACAAAGCCCCTTGTAGTTACGCCCGGCTTTCTTGAGCGGCACGTAGGCAGAGAGCACTTCGACAATATCGAGGCGCTGCTTGACCTCGTCAACGGCGCCCACGACGTCACCGCCCTTTACGATCGGGAAAGCAATTCTGAATGTACATAACAGTTCCTGTAAGGTTCTTGGTGCATGGCCCCAACAGGAGCCAACCGATTTCGAGTTTAGTGCATGTGTGCAATACGGACCGATGCACGGCCGAGAGCGTTCTGCCCGGCGATGAACAGGCGCCCGTCGGCCCCAACTGTCAGGCCGAATGGCGACGCAAAACCCTGATCGGGCAGCACGGTATCGGCGCTGCCCGTTTGTGGGTCGAGTGACAAGAGCCCCTGGACATCGGTCAGCAGGATGCGGCCGGTTGCAGGCTCTACGGCAATGCCATAGGCCCCCAGCAGTGGCCGTTCCGGGCTGCCGCGCACGACCCGCTCGATCTCAAGGGTACTGGCTTGTACGACGGCCAGGCCATGATAGCGAGGCGTGACCTCATAGGTCAGGTATACGCGACCGCGCTGGCCGTCGACCGCTATGCCCAGGGGGTGCCCCAATCCGTCGAGCCGCACCGCTCCGATGGGTACCCCATCGTGCGCATCGAGCACAGTGACAGTGTCGCCGCCGGCATTGGCCACCCAAATGCGCCCGCGCACTGCGTCGGTCGCCAGCGCAAAGGGAGCTGCACCAACCGGCTCGTTCTTCATTATACCACAGGTGCGACGGTCAAGTACAACGATACGGTCGGCGCCCGTTTCGGCAACAAAGATGTGATTGTCGAAAAGCGCGAGGCCGCTCGGGTGCAGCAGGCCCTGGGCTTGCGCCAGGATGTGGCCGTCATCCAGGTCTAGCGCCAACACCCGGCCGCCCTCCCAGTCACTGACCAGCAGGCGGCGCTGGCTGAGGTCCATGAGGGCACACTGATAGCCGTGGCCGGCCAAGAGCCGACGCGCCCGGTTGGCTGGGTCGAAAGCCCAAACCCCGTCATCGGCCACGGCATAGACCTGCCCGCTCTCCGGGTCACTGGCTATGGCTCGGAAGATGCTTGCCGAGCTGGAAACCGTTTCCAGCGTCACTGTTCCGGTGCTGGCGGTCTGCAGCGCCTGCGCCGCCGTCGTGGTCCGGGCAATCAGCGGCAGATACGCTTGTGGGGTGCCGTAATACACGGGAGGGGTGGATATGGCCCCCACACAATATGTGAGCGACACATCATCGACGTACATGACGGTGGTGGCGCCGTTGCCATCGTTGCGCACGCCAAAGCGCAGGGTCACCTGCTGCCCCCGGTAGGCATCCAGTGAGATCTCGCGTTGCTGCCAGCCCGTGGCATTGGTGTGCTCCCACATGAGGCTGGTGGACCCCCCTCCCTCATCCAGCAGAAGCAGGTATTGGACGTCGTTGCTGTTCGCAGACTGATCGGCGGATTGTGGGTAGACCCAGAATGAGAGGCGCGCCAAAGAAGCGTCGGCGGGGATGGTGATGCTCTGTTCGGCGGAAGAGTAACTGTAGACATCAGCGCCGGCCGCGATGCCGACGCGAAGCGCCTGGTGGCCGCTGTGCACGGGTGAGGTGGTGTAGGCCGCCGGGTAGGCCGTATCGAGGAGCGTCCAGCCGGTACCGACCTCAAACCCGCCGTCGCGTATGGCTTCGACACAGCCCGGGGTGGCCGTGGGGCTTGGCCTGGCTGTTGGCGTTGGGGACGGTGTGGGGGGCGGGGAGGTGGATGGGCAGACCGTCCATGTGGCATCATCGATATAGACGGCAATAGCGCCGCCCGTGGTGCCATTGACGGTCGTCATGCGCACGGCCACTGTCTGGCCGATATAGGCCGAAGTATCGAAGGAGACACGCGTCCAGTCCTGCGCAGAGAGATTCAGGTTGCCGAGTGTATGGAAAGCCTGGTTGGCATCGCGGATCAGGACGTAGGCTTGCCCGCCCGACGGATTATTGCTCACGACGCGGTACCAGAAGCTGAGCGTCGCTGTAGCCGAGTTCGCAGGCAGGGTCAATTCCTGCTCGACGGAAGAGAAGGAATAGTAGGGCGGATCGCTTTCGAGGCCCAAGCGGAACGAACGGGTGCCGCTGTGCACCTGGCGGGTGCTGTAATCGCCGAGCACACCGCCCATGGGCTGCCAATCACTCGTGTTGGCCTCAAAGCCGCCATTGCGCAGCACATTGGTGCAGGATGGGTTCGGGGTCGGTGATGGCCCGGTCGTGGGTGTGGGCGTCGGCGTAAGCGATAGAACCGTGACCGGCGCCAGCCCTTGAGCCGAGGCGAGGATCGCGCCGGTGGATGAAAGGACGTTCACGGCGCTGGAAAAGGAGCCGCCAGTGAGCCCGGCTGTCGCCCTGAAGGTGATGACCAGGGTGCTCGCGGCGATGGAGGGCGTTTTATCGAGGCCGGCTACCGAGTCGAACTCGGCGTGGTGCCGGCCGTCGGTGTAGAGCCAGTCCCAATTGCCCCAACCGTTGTAAGGATCGACCAGCTCGAAAGGACAAACGCCGAGTACCTCGGGCCAGTGCGACCAATAGTCACGCCAGGCGCGGGAGATATAGTCTGCCCGGTTGCTTTCATTGATTGGCGGGTAGCCCTCGAAGGCGAAATCGTTGGCGCCGAGGGCATAGCCCGTCTCGGTGAGCAGCACGTGCAGGCCGGTGCGTCCGTGGGTCGCCAGGCGATCGAGCTCGAGCAGGTAACTATCAATGGTCGACTGGCTGTAGGCGGCTGTGCCGTTGTGGATATTGTACTGGGGAGGGTGGCTGCCGGGGTAAGGGTGGGTAGCCCATACGTCAAAGGCCTGCATGGCGCCGGGGACGGTGGCCATAGCGTCGATGAAGGAAAGGCTGTTATAGTCGCCGCCCGGCGAGAGCGCGCCATTGAGGATAACGATGCGGGGGTCGTTGAGGCTGCGCAACGCAGAGGAGACTGCGACCAGGAACTGGGCATATTCGACTGGGTTGGGCGAGCCGCCCCATTCGCTACCCAGGTTTGGCTCGTTCCAGATCTCCACGTAGAGCGGGAGGTTGCTGCGCAGGGGGAGCCCGGCGACCACACGCTTGAAAGCTTGGGCGATAGTGCTGTAATCGCCCGGATGGTCGGCCTGAGGTTTGAGCCAGCAAGTACCGCCGTAGGGTCCTTCGAGGCGAACCACGGGAATGAGGCCGCGATCATAGGCGGCGCTCACAAAGTGTATCCAGCAGCTCTGGGGGCCGCTGGTGGAGGGGACGATCCCGTAGAGCAATTGCTTCACATAAGCGCCGGAACCGGCAACCTGAAGAACGTGATTGAGCTGATCGTCGATATATGCGTTATCACAGCGATCCTGGAAGAAGGTGTTCATGCCGTAGACCGTGCCGGTGCGCGCGGCGGGCAGGCGCAGGTTGGCCCAGGTGAGGGATTGGCCGCTGATGGTGGGCTCGACGGCTCCGAGGTGGGCGCCATCGAGCGTGATGGAGGCGCTGCCTGAGCGGTAGGTGAACCCGGCGGGGAGGGTGTCGCGGATGCTAAGCGCCGTCAGGTCAGTAGAGCCTGCATTGGCGATGGAGAGCGTGTAGACGATTTCGCCGCCTCCTGAGACGGTGTTGGGCTGAGCCGAGAGGTTGATGCTGAGAGCGCCTCCCGCTTGGGCACTATGGGGCCCAAGCAGAGCGGCGAGGCAGAACAGGAGGAGCAACAGCGTGCGAAGTGATCGGGTCATGTGCCTTTCCCTCTGGGGATGTGCAAGCATCGCTTATAGAAGACGGGAAAAGCGGGCATTGGTCGTGGGCTCTGGCATTGGTTTGTAGGGCGTGCTCCAAACCCGAAACGGGCACGGGGAATAGCCCCCGTGCCCGCTCTAGCAGGGTCTAACGGCGTTCAGTCGCCGGGTCTACTTGTCGCGCTGTGTCTCGCCCAAGGCTGCTTGTGCTGCGGCCAGCCGGGCGACTGGCACCCGGTAGGGCGAGCAAGAGACATACTTGAGGCCGATCTCGTTGCAGAACTCGATGGAAGACGGATCGCCGCCGTGCTCACCGCAGATGCCGACCTCGAGGGTGGGGCGCTGCTGGCGCCCGGCCTCAACGGCCAACCGCATGAGCTTGCCGACGCCCTTACGGTCAAGCACCTGGAAGGGATTATCGGGCAGGATCTTCTCCTCCACGTACTTGAGCAGGAACTTGCCCTCCGCATCGTCACGCGAGATGCCAAAAGTCATCTGCGTGAGGTCGTTGGTGCCGAACGAGAAGAACTCGGCATACTGGGCGATCTCGTCGGCCGTAAGAGCCGCGCGGGGCACTTCGATCATGGTACCGAACTTGTAGTCGATCTGCATATGTCGCTCGGCCATGACCTGCTTGGCTACCGGCTCCAGTTGATCGCGCTGGCGGCGCAGCTCGTTCACATGACCAACCAGGGGGATCATGACCTCCGGGTGCACCTCTATGCCTTGCTCGGTCACGTTGCAGGCCGCCTCGAAGATGGCGCGCACCTGCATGGCGGTGATCTGTGGGAAGATGATGCCCAGGCGGCAGCCGCGCAGGCCGAGCATGGGGTTCGCTTCGCGCATGGCGGCGACGCTGCTCAGGAGGCGTTCTTTCTGGAGGATCGTCTCGACCTTTTCGGTCACTTCTGCCAGGGTCTTGGCGTCGCGCAATTCGTACTTGAGCGCAGCGATCTCTTCCTGCAGCTCCTCGTAGCCGGGCAGGAACTCGTGCAGAGGTGGATCGATCAGCCGGATGATGACCGGCAGGCCATTCATTACACGGAAGAGGCCCTCAAAGTCACCGCGCTGAATGGGCAGCAGTTCGTCCAGGGCGGCCTGGCGCGCTGCGTCGGTCTCGGCAAGGATCATGCGCTGCACGATGGGCAGGCGCTCCTCTTCGAAGAACATGTGCTCGGTGCGGGTGAGGCCGATGCCCTGGGCGCCCAGAGTGCGGGCTACCTGAGCATCTTTGGGATAGTCGGCGTTGGCCCACACCTGCAGACGGCGGAATTCGTCGGCCCAGGCCAGGATCTGCTGCAGGTCCTGCTCCTTCTGGATATCAGGCGTTACGGTGCGGATCGCGCCGCGGAAGATCTCGCCGGTGGCGCCGTCGATGGAGATCAGATCGCCCTCGCGGACGACAGTGCCATTGACACTGAACTGGTGCGCCTCCACACGAATGGCCTCCGCACCGGCCACACAGGGCTTGCCGAGGCCGCGGGCGACCACAGCCGCGTGCGATGTAGCACCGCCGTGCTGGGTCAGAATGCCGCGGGCTTCGAGCATGCCGTGCACGTCGTCGGGCGACGTCTCGGAGCGGACGAGGATCACAGATTTGCCCTCGCGCCCCCAGGCTTCCGCGGTGTCGGGGTCAAACACGGCCATGCCGCTGGCGGCGCCTGGCGAGGCATTGAGGCCCTTGGCCAGCAGGGAGCCCTGCTCGGTAGCGCGCTTCTTGTCTTCCTCGTCGAAGCGTGGCAGCAGGAGCTGGTAGACCTGCTGGGGCTCGACGCGCTGCACCGCTTCCTGCTTGGTGATCAGCCCCTCGCGCACCATATCGACGGCAATCTTGACGGCGGCTGCCGCCGTGCGCTTGCCACTGCGGGTCTGGAGCATCCACAGCTTGCCGCGCTCGACGGTGAACTCGAGGTCCTGCATGTCGCGGTAGTGCTGCTCAAGCCGCTGGGCAATGCCCACGAACTGCTGATAGACCTCCGGCATGTCCCGCTGCAGGTCTGAGATGCGCTTGGGCGTGCGGATACCCGCCACCACATCTTCGCCCTGGGCATTCTGCAGGTATTCGCCATAGAGGGTCTTTTCCCCTGTGCGCGGGTCGCGCGTAAAGGCGACGCCGGTGCCGGAATCGTTGCCCATGTTGCCGAACACCATGGTCACGATATTGACTGCAGTGCCGAGGTCATGCGGGATCTTGTTAAAGTTGCGATAGTCGATGGCGCGCTTGCCCATCCAGGAGCCAAAGACGGCGCCGATGGCCAGGCGCAACTGCTCGTATGGATCCTCTGGGAAGGGGCTGCCGATCTCACGCTGGTAGAGCGCCTTATAGTCGGCGACGATCTGCTTGAGCATGTCAGCGGTGAGGTCCGTATCTTGCTTGCCAGCAGTGCGTTCCTTGTAGGAATCAAGGATACTTTCGAACTTGGCCCCGTCGATTCCCATGACGATGCGGCCGAACATAGAGATGAATCGCCGGTAGGCATCGTAGGCAAAGCGCTCGTTGCCTGTCAGCTTGGCGAGGCCCTCAACCGTCGAATTGTTGAGGCCCAGGTTGAGCACCGTGTCCATCATGCCTGGCATGCTCATCCTGGCGCCGGAGCGTACAGAAACCAGCAGCGGGTTGCCCGGATCGCCAAGTTTCTTCCCGGTCTGTTGCTCGATGGTGTGCAGGGCTTCGAGGGTCTGCTCCCACATGCCCTCAGGGAACTGCTTGCCGGAAGCGTAATAGGCATTGCAGGCCTGTGTCGTGATCGTGAAGCCAGGGGGCACGGGCAAGCCGGCGTTGACCATTTCGGCCAAGCCGGCGCCTTTGCCGCCCAGCAGGTCACGCATCTTGGCATTCCCTTCGGAAAAGAGATATACCCATTTTGTCATTGCGTGCTACCCTCCTAAGCAGCGTTGCGTTCTCATTGGACTAACGGCGGATTATACGCGGAAGATTAGGGTTTGACAAGCCAAGATGCAGTACTCTCTGTTAAAATCGAGGATGCTCGGAGAGCAGGCAAACAGCATTTGCATTGGGCGCTCCATCGTGCTATAATGTTGCCGCTTGGTGAGCGTAGCCGAGTGGTCCAAGGCATCTGGTTGTGGCCCAGAAGACCGAGGGTTCGAATCCCTCCGCTCACCCCTTTTGGGGAGCCTAATTTGGGCTCCCCTTTTTTTGTACACAAGAGCCCCGAAAGTGCTACGACTTTCGGGGCTCTTGTGTCGCCTGGAGCGCGCTTTGTTACTCAGGCTCATCTGGTACGGTTATTGCCACGCTTGTGGCGAGGTCGTTGCGTGCAAAGGGGGCTATGGGCAAAGAGAGGTCGGATGGGGGAGACCGAGGACGCACTCTGGAACTGGAACGTGAGGAAGAAGAGAGGCAGACGCCCAGCCTGGCCAACCCGCTGCTGGAAGCGGACGAAGTGGCCGGCCGTGGTGTGGAGGTCCCCATGGAGTTCCAGACGCGACGCATCACGCTGGCGCGTAGCCTGTCGTCGCTCCGGTACCGTGATTTCCGGCTCTATTCTGGCGGGCAGATCGTCTCATTGATCGGCACCTGGATGCAGATTGTGGCCCAGAACTGGTTGGTGCTGGAGCTGACAAATTCCCCCTTGATCTTGGGGATACTTTCCGCACTGCAGTTTTTGCCCATTCTGGTCCTTTCCGTCTTTGGCGGCGTCATTGCCGACCGGATGCCGAAACGCCAGCTGTTGCTATTGACCCAGTCTGCCTCGCTGGTGTTGGCCTTGGTGCTGGCCACGCTGGTTCAAACCGGCCTGGTGACGATCGGCAGTGTGTTGATATTGGCGGTGCTCCTGGGCATGGTGAACGCGGTGGACATGCCGACGCGGCAGGCATTTGTCGTGGAGCTTGTAGGCCCGGCGGATTTACGCAATGCCATTGCCCTGAATTCGGCCGTCTTTAACTCGGCGCGGCTGGTGGGCCCGGCCGTGGCCGGGGCAGCCATTGGTGTAATCGGTATCGCGGGCGCCTTTTACCTGAACGCGGTCAGCTTTGTGGCCGCTATTGGCACGCTTGCGGCGATGCAGGCGGGGCGACTGGCGCGCGGGGGGCCGGCAAGCTCCATCAGCCAGGATCTGCGTGAAGGCCTGGCCTACGTGGCGCGCACGCGCGCCGTTTGGCTGACTATCCTGCTGGTGGCGTTGGTCGGCACCTTTGCCATGAATCTGAATGTGCAGGTACCAGTGCTGGCGCGCGATGTGCTCGGGGTGGGCGCTGCTGGCTATGGACTCTTGAGTGCTGCCTCTGGCGCAGGCTCCCTGATTGCGGCACTGCTGCTGGCATCGCTCAGCCGCGCGCCGCGCACACAATCGCTCCTGGTATCTGCCGCTGTGGCTGGGGTGCTGGAGATCGGCCTGGCCGTGGCGCGCCAATTCGCCGTGGCGGCGGCATTGCTCGCGGGCGTAGGGTTTGCACTGATCTATTTCACCACTCTGGCCAATACCGTGATCCAAACCTCCAGCCCCGACGAGTTGCGGGGGCGTGTCATGAGCGTTTATGCTACCGTATTTGCCGGCACGACCCCCATCGGCAGCCTTTTCGCAGGTGGGCTGATGGAGGTCAGTGTGGGCTTGTCCTTTGCTGCCGGAGGGATCATCAGTCTGCTCTCTGCGCTCCTGGGATATACTCTGAGTTCGCGCAGCCGGAAGTGAGCGCAAAGATCACAACATTTTGACAGGCTGGCAAGTTCATCCTATCCTAAGCGTTGCCTGTGCCCCTGTGAGCGGCGCCGGACTCTCTCCGTCAATGAAGGACTGGCTCATGCAGACCCTGAGATTTGTCTTTGCCTTTGCCCGCAAGTACAAGGCATCCCTCGGCGTTACTATTGCGAGCATGATCCTGTTGGTTGGGGTGCAGTTGGCGACCCCCTGGGTCATCAAAGTTCTGGTCTCTGCCGTCACCGCAAGTGTGTGGGACGCAGCCTCGCAGTCGCTGATTACCCGGCTTTCAATTCTCCTATTGGCCCTCTACCTGGCGCGTGGTGTCCTGACTTTTGCCCGGAGCTATATGTCGCATGTGGCGGGCTGGGGCGTGGTGGCCGACACGCGACAGCTCGTCTATGAGCATCTGCAGAAACTGTCTCTGCGCTTCTATGCCGACAAGCAGACCGGCCAGCTCATGTCACGCATGATCAACGACACAGACCTGTTCGAAGCGCTGATCGCCCATGCCGTGCCCGATGTGCTGGTCAATGTGCTGACACTGATTGGCGTCAGCATTGTGCTCGTGCAGATGAACTGGGTGCTCATGTTGCTCAGCCTTATACCGATCCCTTTTGTGGTCCTGTCGATGCGCAGTTATGCGTATTATGTGCGGCCGGCCTTTCGTGAGCGGCAGAAGAAATTGGCGGAACTCAATGCGAGCCTCAACGACAACTTGCTGGGGATCCGTGAGATCAAGGCTTTCAACCAGGAGGACCGTGAGGCCCTGCGCATGAACAGGCACATCCTGAATTATCGGGATGCCATGCTCAAGGCCTTGCGCTTGATGGCTACCTTCCAGCCGTTTGTCGAGTTTACCTCCTCTCTGGGCACGATCGTCATCCTATACTTTGGGGGGCAACTGGCATTCAAGAAGGTGTTGCCCATCGGCGATCTGGTTGCCTTTTTCCTCTACCTCGACATGTTCTATGCCCCGGTGCGGAACCTGAGCGGCGCCTGGGAGAACGTCCAGCAGGCCCTGGCCGGCGCCGACCGCGTGTCGGAGCTGTTGGAGGAGCAGCCGGAAGTGGCCAAGCACCCTGGCTCGATCGAGTTGCCCGGCCGGGCCCGGGGCGCCATTCGCTTCCAGGACGTGACCTTTGCTTATAACGAAGGTGATACAGTGCTGGAGCACATCAACCTCGATGTGCCGGCCAACAGTATGGTGGCTTTGGTCGGGCCAACGGGGGTGGGCAAGACGACACTGGCCAGCCTGATCCCGCGCTTTTACGATGTATCGTCCGGCGTGATTACATTGGATGGGCACGATATCCGCGACATCACTCTGCGCAGTCTGCGCCGGCAGGTGAGTATTGTACTGCAGGATGTCTTCCTCTTCCACGGCACGGTGCGGGAGAATATCCTCTTTGGCCGCCCGGATGCTACGGAAGAGGAGGTGCTGGAGGCGGCTCGCGTGGCGAACGCCATGGAGTTTGTGGAGCAGTTGCCGCAGGGCTTTGACACCGTGATTGGTGAGCGCGGAGTGAAGCTGTCGGGTGGACAGAAGCAGCGACTGGCGATTGCGCGTGCGGTGCTCAAGGATGCGCCGATTCTGATCCTCGATGAGGCCACATCGTCGGTCGACACCGAGACCGAGCTGCTGATTCAGGAGGCGCTGGAGCGACTGATGGTAGGGCGTACGACGCTCATCATCGCCCACCGCTTGTCTACAGTGCGCAGGGCCGATATTATTGTTGTGCTCGAAGGCAAACACATCGCAGAGATGGGCACCCATGAGGAATTGATGGCCCGCGACGGGCTCTACAGGCGCCTGAATGAGATCCAAACGAGAGTGAACCTGCCGCCGGATGTCGATGAGCATCCGGTGGGGCGGCGTGTGGAGGGCGATGGAGACCGGAGGGGACATGACCGGCCAGCAACAACCCTCGGCAGCGTTGCGTCCAGCCTAGCAGCTGAATAGTATTGGACGCTATTCCGGCGCAAGAGTATAATGCACTCGGGCAAGTCAAGGAGGATTACATGGCCAGACAGACAGAGTTGTACTCGCGTCACGAAGCGTTAGGTGGCCGGATCGTCGAGTTTGCTGGTTGGCTACTCCCCGTCCAATACCCCTCAGGTCCCCTTGAAGAGCACCACACTGTGCGCCGGGCCGCTGGGCTGTTTGACATAGACCACATGGGGCAAGTGGTGGTCAAGGGGCCGGAAGCTCTCCAGTTCTTGCAGCGCGTAGTTACCATGGATGTGTCGCAGATGGCCATGGGAGAGGCGCATTACTCGTTGATATGCTATGAGGATGGGGGCATTGTGGATGACATCTTTATCTACCGCCTCCCAGACCGCTACTTTATCGCCATCAATGCCGCCAATACGGATAAAGACTATCTCTGGTTCCGCTATCAGATGGGGCGCAGCAAGGTGACGGTCGACAATGTGTCGGAAGAAACCTACATGCTGGCGCTCCAGGGCCCCAAGGCGGCGGCCATCCTGCAGCAGCTGACCCCGGCGCGACTCGAGCAGATGCCCTACCATCGGGCCACCGAAAACCAGGTTGCCGGCGTGCCGACCCTCATTGGCCGCACCGGCTATACGGGTGAAGATGGCTTTGAGCTGTTCTTCCCGCGTGAAAAGGCGCAGTGGCTCTGGGACCGGATCATGGAGGTAGGTGCTCCGCTGGGGCTCAAGCCCATCGGCCTCGCGGCGCGCGACAGCTTGCGCTTCGAAGCCAAGATGCCCCTCTATGGGCAGGAGATCAGCGCCACCATCAATCCCATCCAGGCTGGCTTGAGTTGGGCTGTAGCTTTCGGCAAGGATGAGTTTGTTGGGCGCGGTGCGCTGCTCAAGGCCAAGCTGGAGGGCAGTGCCGTGCGCCTGGTGGGCCTCGAGATGATCGACCGCGGCGTGCCCCGGCATAATTATGCCGTGGCGCTGAACGGGCAGACGATCGGCGTGGTCACGACGGGTATGTACGCGCCGACTCTGGGCAAGTATCTGGCGCTGGCTTACGTGCCGAAGGAACAGGCTGCGCCTGGTACTGAAGTGCAGGTGATCATTCGCGGCGAGGCCAAACGAGCGCAGGTGGTCAAGACACCATTCTATACACCGGCCTATCGACGTTGAGTTGATGCTCAGAGACGTTATTGGAGCAGTGTACAGGAGGAATCCCCATGAAGGTAGATAAGGCCAGTCGCTATACCCGCACGCACGAGTGGGTACGCCAGGAGGGCGCCGAGCTCGTCACGGGCATCACGGATTATGCGCAAGAGCAGCTCTCGGATATTGTCTATGTCGAGCTGCCTGCTGTGGGGGAGCATTTCGACAAGGGCGAGGTGTACGGCGTGGTAGAGTCGGTCAAGGCGGCTTCTGACTGCTACATGCCTGTGGCCGGCACCGTTACGGCTGTCAACGATACCTTGGGCGACAGCCCCCAGCTGGTGAACGAGGACCCCTATCAGGGTGGGTGGTTCGTGCGCTTTACGCCTGACGACCCCAAGGCCATCGAAGCGCTCATGGATGCCGATGCGTACGAGAAGTATGCTGCTGCCTCGGAAGGAGCGCACTAATGTCATCATACGTTCCCCATACCGACGCTGACCGTAAAGCAATGTTGGCGACGATTGGGGTGCGGTCCATTGACGATCTCTTTGCAGTGATCCCGCAAGCGGCCCGTGCGCCGCAGATTGATCTGCCAGAGCCGCTTTCAGAGGCGGAGGTGCTGCGGGAATTGCGGGAGATGAGTGAGGCCAATGCCGACCTCGATCACTTTGCGACCTTTCTGGGCGCGGGAAGTTATTATCACTATGTGCCCAGTGTGGTGCAGCATGTCATCGGGCGATCCGAGTTCTATACGGCCTATACCCCTTACCAGCCTGAAGTGAGCCAGGGTACCCTGCAGACGATTTTCGAGTATCAGAGCATGATCTGCGGGTTGACGGGGATGGATGTCTCCAACGCCTCGCATTATGATGGCGCTACGGCGATGGCCGAGGCGGTGATTATGGCTATGAGCGTCACCCGGGGCAAGCGCCGTAAGGCTGTGATCTCGCCTACAGTGCATCCGGAGTACCGTCAGGTCGTGCGCACCTATACTCAAGGTATGGGCGTGCAAATTGTGGGCGATGAAGAGCGGGGCGCGGGCCCGGCTGCGCTTGCGCATCGGATCGATGCCGAGACGGCCTGCGTGATCGTACAGGTACCCGACTTTTATGGCCAGATGGAGGCGCCGAGCGCGTTGGCGGCGCTGGCCGAGGCGACGCACAGGGCGGGCGCGCTGTTCGTAGTGGCAGTGGATCCCATTTCCCTCGGTCTGCTCAAGCCCCCGGCGGATTATGGTGCCGATGTTGTGGTGGGCGAGGGGCAATCCCTTGGGCTTGATCCCAGCTTTGGCGGGCCTTACCTCGGCTTCTTTGCCTGCCGTGAGGCCTATGTGCGACGCATGGCTGGGCGCCTGGTGGGAGAGACGGTGGATGGCCAGGGGCGGCGCGGCTATGTGTTGACCCTGGCGACGCGTGAGCAGCACATCCGCCGAGAGCGCGCCACTTCGAACATCTGCAGCAATGAGGCGCTGTGCGCCCTGGCGGCCGGTGTGTACCTGTCTGCTCTTGGCAAGCGAGGGCTGAGGCAGGTGGCCGAGCTGTGCTACCACAAGGCTCACTATGCGGCGCGCGAGATCGCGCAGGTGCCAGGGTTCTCTGTCTGGCAGGACAAGCCCTTCTTCAAAGAGTTTGTGGTGCGCTGTCCGCTGCCGGTGGAGGATATCAACGAGGCCCTGCTGGACTGGGATATCATCGGCGGGTACGACCTGGGTCAGGTCGATCCTGCCCTGGCGGATCATATGCTGCTTTGTGTTACGGAGATGAACACCCGGCAGCAGATCGACGATCTGGTGGCGGTGTTGCGGGGCCTGAGTGAAGGAGACCGGGAATGAGTGAGCCCTTGATCTATGAGTTGAGCCGGCCGGGGCGCTCGGCCTGTTTCCTGCCCGATTCTGACGTGCCCGCCGCCGATCTGCCGGAGGAGTGGGTGCGCTCCGATGAGCCGCTTTTGCCCGAGGTGAGCGAGGTTGACCTCACGCGGCACTATGTGCGGCTGTCGCACCTGAACTATGGTGTGGATAGCGGGTTCTACCCGCTCGGGTCCTGCACCATGAAGTATAATCCCAAGGTCAATGAGGAAGCAGCGCGTCTGCCGGGTTTTGCGCATACGCATCCTTACCAGCCAGAGGCGACCGTGCAAGGCAACCTGGAGCTGATGTATGCGCTCCAGCAGATGCTGCAGGCACTCAGTGGCTTTGCGGCGGTCAGCCTGCAGCCGGCAGCCGGGGCGCATGGCGAGTTTGCCGGTATCCTGGTCATGCGCGCCTATCATCTGGATCGGGGCGATAGCGGCCGCAACCGCATCCTGATCCCCGACTCGGCCCATGGTACGAACCCGGCCAGTACGACGATGAGCGGGTTTGATGTGGTGCAGCTCAAGTCCGATGCGCGTGGCAACGTGGACCTCGACGATCTGCGCGCGCACCTGGATGAGCACGTGGTGGGCATGATGCTGACCAACCCCAACACCCTGGGCCTGTTCGATGAGCATTTGCAGGAAGTGGCGCGCCTGGTGCACGAGGCGGGTGGGCTGATGTATGGCGATGGCGCCAACTTTAACGCTCTGATGGGCATCGCCAAGCCGGCGGAGCTCGGCTTTGACGTCATGCACTTTAACCTGCACAAGACCTTCTCGACCCCGCATGGTGGTGGCGGGCCGGGGGCGGGGCCGATTGGGGCAACCGCCGAATTGGCCAGGTTCCTGCCGGGGCCGCTGGTGGAGCTCTGTACGGACTGTGAGGGTGATGGGTGCCGTTGTGGCGAGGATGAGGATGAATGCGATGAGCCCCATGAGCACTTTCGCTTGGTTTGGCCCGAGTCCTCAATCGGCCGCATGAAGGCATTCTACGGCAACTTTGGCATTCTGGTACGCGCCTATACCTACATCCGTATGCTGGGTGCGCAAGGGCTGCGCGAGTCGAGCGAGAGCGCCGTTCTGAACGCCAACTATTTGCAGGCGCGGCTCAAGCAAGTGTATCCCTTGCCCTATGATCGGAGTTGCATGCATGAATTCGTCCTGGAGGGGCGCATTGAGGGCGCACCGGATATCCGGGCGCTGGATATTTCCAAGCGTCTGATGGATTACGGCATGCACCCGCCGACCAACTATTTCCCGTTGATCGTGCACGAGGCGCTCATGATCGAGCCGACAGAGACGGAAAGCAAGGAAACGCTCGACAGCTTTGCCGATGCGCTCCTGAAGATCGCCGAGGAGGCTCGCACAGAGCCAGATCTGCTGCACGAAGCGCCGCATACCACGCCGGTGGGCCGGCTGGACGAAGTGCGCGCAGCGCGTGAGCCTCGTCTGCGGTGGACGCCTGGGGCGTAATGCGCAAAACGTAAGGTCGCTGTGGAGTGCAATAAGTAAACCGTAATAAGTAAGGTCGCCATCAGAGTGCCTGATGCTCTGTGCAGGCACTGGCGGCGCAGCTACCCTGAGAAGCAAAGGATGCTTCGAAATGGTGACGTTACTTATTACGGTTTACTTATTGCTGCAGGCCACAGCGACCTTGTGCATCATGTATCGAGTGAGGTCATCATGCGTGTGAAACAAGCGAAGGAGGTGGCACGCCAGTGGGTGCTTGATGAGGTGCAGGGCATTCCGGGATTTGTGGGCGCCTTTTCTCACGGCTCCGTCAACTGGCTAGCCGATGACGCGTTCCTTTCCCCAACGTCCGATGTGGACATCCTGCTGGTCGTGGCCGACCCCAAGCCGCCCGATAAGATTGGCAAGCTGATCTATCGGGACGTGATGCTGGAAGTCTCCTATCTCCCATTCGATCACATGCGGACCCCTGAGCGCATCCTGGGCACTTACCACCTGGCGGGCAGTTTCCGCATGGCAAGCATCCTGGCCGACCCAACCGGCTGCCTGACCAACCTGCAGATGGCTGTGGCCCGGGACTATGCCAGGCGGCAATGGGTGCTTGCGCGTTGCGAACACGCCAGGAGCCGGGTACTGCGCAATCTCGACTCATTGCGTGAGCCGGCCCCCCTCCACGACCAGGTGATGGCCTGGCTCTTTGCGGCAGGTGTGACGACCCACGTGCTGCTCGTAGCGGGCCTGCAGAATCCCACCGTACGGCGACGGTATGTGGCCGCGCGTGAGCTTTTGGTAAGGTATGGCTACGCGGACTTTTATCCCAGCCTGTTGGATTTGCTGGGGTGTGCTGGCATGCGCCGGGCACAGGTTGAGCGGCACCTGGCCACCCTGACGGATGTATTCGATGCCACTCGCGCCGTCATCAAGACGTCGTTCCCTTTTGCTGCGGATATCAGTGAACACGGACGTCCTGTCGCCATTGACGGCAGCTGGGAATTGATCCGGCGGGGTGACTTTCGCGAGGCCATCTTCTGGATCGTTGCCACACACTCCCGTTGCCAGAAGGTGCTGTATCACGATGCGCCGGCAGAGCTACAGCAGCGCTTTCTGCCTGCCTATCAGCGGCTGCTGGCTGACCTTGGCATTGCTTCGCCGGACGACCTGCAGAGTCGGGGATCACAGGTCAGGGCATTTCTGCCGCGCGTGTGGGCCGTCGCTGAGGCTATCGTGTCGGCCAATCCGGAGATATCGTAACACATCGCGGAGGGAGTAGGGGATGACTCTGGACTCAGTGCCGGTGATTTCGATCGTTGGGTGTTCGAACGTGGGCAAGACCACACTCATGGAGAAGCTCATCCGGGAGCTCAAGCGGCGGGGGCTTCGCATAGCGACCATCAAACATGACGTGCATGGGTTTGAGATTGATCGGCCCGGAAAGGACACGTGGCGCCACGCGCAGGCGGGAAGCGATGTGGTGGTGATTGCCTCGCCGGGGCGGGTGGCGATGATTGCGCGCACCGGGCAGGAGCTGAGCGTAGATGAAATCGTAGCGCGGTTGCCGGTTGAGGTAGACCTGGTGCTTACAGAGGGCTACAAGCGGGGCGACAAGCCCAAGATCGAGGTCTTCCGCGCCGCCTGCGGACAGGAGTTGCTGTGTCGCGGGGGAGAGGATGGCCTCATTGCCCTGGCAACCGATACGCCGCAGCCGGGGATTATGGTGCCGCAGTACGAGCTGGATGACGCCGTCGGGCTGGGGGACCTCATAGAGGAGCGGTACCTGGGGCATCCTTCGCATAGTCACTAGCGCCCAGGTGGACACGCAATCCCCGTTTCCTTGAGAAGCGGTTAGGCTATGCGAAAGGGACCTGCCCAAGAGTTAGCCCCGGGTACGAGGGCAGCGCCCTCGTACCCGGGGCTTTGTTGTTGGCCCTACAGGTGTTTGCTGAGCAGTAGTGACAGCCGCTCTCTATAGCTGGGCGAGATGCGCCCGGGCTCGGTGATCATGGCGTCGCGCAGAGACTCGGCGCAGGGGCAGGGGCGAGCTCGCTCAATGTTCCGGATGGCATGACGGATGATCTCTTGTGCGGTGCTCACGTTGCGCTGCAAGTTGCGGACAACCATCTCGACGGTGACGGGCTCTTCGCTAACGTGCCAGACGTCATAATCGGTGACCATGGCCAGCGTGGCATAGCAGATCTCGGCTTCTCGCGCCAGCTTGGCCTCCGGGAGCGCAGTCATGCCGATGATGTCGAGCCCCCACTGGCGGTAGATCCGCGACTCGGCCTTGGTGGAGAATTGCGGCCCCTCGATGACGACCAGCGTGCCGCCTTTGTGCAGGCGGGGCCCCACGCCGGCGTCGAGCGCGGCCTGATGCAGGACCGCACTCAGTTCGGGGCAGAAGGGATCCGCAAAGGCGATGTGCACCACGGCGCCATCACCAAAGAATGTTGCTGGACGGATGCCCTTGGTGCGGTCAAAGAGCTGATCGGGAATGACCACGTCAAGGGGAGCGATATCCTCGCGCAGGCTCCCGCAAGCGCTTACCGAGATGATGTGCTCGACGCCCAACGACTTTAGTGCATAGATGTTCGCCCGTGAGGGGATCTCCGACGGGCTGATGCGGTGCCCACGGCCGTGCCGGGGCAGAAAGGCGATGCGTCGACCTTCCAGCGTGCCGACCACAATCGCATCGCTGGGCGGGCCAAAGGGGGTGTCGAGGGTGACCTCTTCCGTCTCGGTCAGGCCCTCCATCTGATAGAGTCCACTTCCGCCAATAACTCCGATACGTGCAGCGGGCATCTCATACCTCCGTAGACCTGAAGTGTGGCGTAGCGGTAGATCAGCGTTTATCGGCGTTCATCTGCAGTTGTATTGCGTCCTCTCCGGCTCCGCGTGAGCCGTGCGGACGTTAGAAGGGGCGCAAGCCTCGCTGAGACTTGCGCCCCTTGCTACAGGTGGAGATGGCGGGAATCGAACCCGCGTCCAGAAAGTTCGACCAACGATATACTACAAGCTTAGTCGGCCTCTATAGTCTCGCTCCTCGGGCCCTCAGCCGACCGAGTTCCCGTGGAGCCAGCCGATACCGCAAGCTCATCACCTGCGGCTTGAGCCCATCCATCGGCGTCGACAGGCTGCACTCCGCTGCATTTGTCGCTCGCTCCCCAGCCAGCGGAGTCCACTGGAGGCGAGCGTGATCACTCTAGGTGATCAGGGCGTCGTTTATACGCTCTGGACTGCGATTAGGCAGCCATGGCGTACGCGTACGCCGGTGTTTGTGCTTTGTTGGCACTTGTGTTTTGCCCCTGATTTACGAGGTTGAGGCGCCTCGGCTTGCAATCGCGGGCCAGCCCTCCCTGTCGAGACCATTCATCCCCGCGTGACCTATATTATACCACACACCAGCAAGGATGTCCAGGCGGGGTCACCCTTCCTCGATCTGCCGCCGCGTAGCGCGCGCCATGCTGCGCTCGGCCTCGCGCTCGGCCAGGGCGGCGCGCTTGTCGTAGAGCTTTTTGCCGCGGGCCAGAGCAATCTCCACTTTGGCACGGTTATCGCGCAGGTACATGCGGAGCGGCACGATGGTCAGCCCCTTGGCCTGCACCGCCTGACTGAGCTCGCGGATCTCTTTATGATGCAGGAGCAGCTTGCGGTCGCGCCGGGATTCATGCTGGGCGTAGCCGGCCATCTCATAGGGTGCAATATGCACATTAACCAGCCAGGCCTCCCCATTGCGGATCGCGACATAGCCCTCGCGCAGGCTCACGCGGCCCTCGCGCACGGACTTGATTTCGCTGCCCTGTAGGGCAATGCCTGCTTCGAACTTTTCCTGGATCGCATAGTCGTGATAGGCTTTGCGGTTGACAGCGACGTTCTTTTCTGCCATGTTTCTACTTCTCATCGGGAGCGGGCAGGTGCTCGCTCAGATACTGCACAGCCCGGTCCAACACCGGATCCTGGCCGGCGGTCTGGCCGGCTGGCGGCGCGACCGTGATATCGGGCGTCAGCCCCTTGCCGTCAATTTGGTGGCCCAGGGGGGTGTACCAGCGCGCGACCGACACGCGCAGCGAAGAGCCGTCACTGAGCGTATGGACGATCTGCACCGAGCCTTTGCCGAACGTCTTTTGCCCGATCAGCACGCCACGGCCCGTATCCTGGAGGGCCCCGGCCACAATCTCTGCCGCGCTGGCGCTGTTGCCGTCGACGAGCACAGCCACAGGCAGGTCGGTGGCCAGCCCGCCCTTTTCCGCCCTGTAGGGGGTGACCCGGCCGTTCCGGTCCTTTTCAGTGACGATCACCCCACTGGCAATGAACTGGCTGGCGACCTGGACCGAAGCCTGCAGATAGCCGCCCGGGTTGCCGCGCAGGTCGAGGATCACAGCGCGCGGCTTGGGCGCCAGCCCCTGCAAGGCCTCCTTGACACGGTCCGCGGCCTGGCCGTTGAATTCGGTGATCTGGATGTAGGCCATGCCGTCATCGAGCACGCGTGAGGAAACAGTCGGCAGCTCGATCTTGTCGCGGGTCACGCCGATCTCCAGGGGCTGCGCCGTGCCCGGGCGCTGGACCAGCAGATGCACCTGGCTGCCCTGGGGCCCACGGATCAGGGCAATCGCCTGCATCAGATCCAGCCCGTCGAGGGGCTTGCCGTCTACCTCGAGCAGCACGTCACCGGCGAGCAAGCCTGCCCTTTGAGCGGGCGAGCCGGGCAGGGGTTCGACAATCACCAGGCGTCCATCCACGAGATCCACACTCGCGCCGATGCCCGCAAAGCTGCCTTCCAGGTCCTGCCCGGTGACCGTGGCTTCCGCAGGCTCCATAAACAGCGTATATGGGTCGCCGAGCGAGCGCACCATGCCGTTGATGGCGCCATAGACCATCTTCTGCGTATCCAGCGGCCCGCTAAAGTCGTGCGCGATGACATCCCAGGCTTCCCAGAAGACGCGCATGCGCTGCTCGGCATCCTGGTTTGGGCCTGGGATAGGGGAGGGGGCGGCCTGGGCGCTGAGTTGCCAGCCGGCAGCAAAGCCTACCCCCCCTGACGCCAGAACCAGAAGGAGGACGATGACGGCAAACAGGGCCACCTTCGTCCAATCCCGACGACTCATGCAGACCTCCACGATCGGCAAAAAGGGGGGAGCGGCGGAACCGGGATCGGTCTACATAACCGATTGACACCAGGCCTGTGGGGATTGTATCACAGGTAGAGGGGTATGGCAAGTGATGCAAGGGTAAGAGCCCAGCAAAGCCGCCTCATGAAGGCCCTCGTAGTAGCGGGCTCAGCCGCCCAAGCGGGTTGGTCAGCCTCATCACTTGTATCAGCGTCACTCAACCCCTTGGGCGCTCGAGCGGGTTGAGCGGCTGAAGCCCGCTACTACGATAGGAGCGCCAGGTGGCGTCCACGGTGAGGTTATGTCAATATTGGCTTGCAGCTTACATAACATGCCAATAGCGAACGAATGTTTCATACGCTGAACAATGTGTGTATAGTTCCATTACCCCTGTGCGTCGGCGGACTTCAGGCGTCTCTATGCAGATAGACGCCCCTTCTGGTTCCTATTTCATAACAACGATGTAGCGATTGACTACAACACAGCAGTACCAGAGAGGCGGATAACCCCATGTTGCGCTGGTACCTCGATACCTCTTATCGGATAGGCCAGCCTCCTCATCTTGAGGCGTTCATGCCGCGCGGTCGTTTGCGGTAGGGAGATAGGCATGTCAGCATCGCCCCCGAGCCGGTTTGAGCAGCGGCGTGTCTTTCTCCTGAATGAGCCGGAGACGCTGCGCATTTCTCCGGCCCTGGCCAAAGAGATCGGCCTCAATGAGTCCATCTTGTTCCTCCAGCTGGAATTTTGGATCGCCGTCTACGGCAAAGAGCGCGACGGCCGGCGCTGGTATTACGCGTCGGTGCGCGGTCTGGCGGCCCGGCTGCCCTTCTGGAGCTTTGCCACCATCAACCGCACGATTAAGAGCCTGATCGACCGGGGCCTGGTGGTGGAGGGCAACTATAACGAGCATGGGTATGACCGCACCCGCTGGCTCGCCATCAACCTGGAGGGCTGCGCCCGGATCAAGAGCCTGGCCGTCCGAGGCGTTGACACCGTGTCATATCAAAATGAAACGCTGGCCGCGGATGGGGGCACCCAGGACGGGAGTGACACACCCATGTGTCAAAATGATACAGCCACACCCGAAGAGCAGGCCCTGTGTCAAAACGACACGAGCATGTGTCAAAATGACACGAGCATGTGTCAAAACGACACGAGCATGTGTCAAAACGACACGACCATGTGTCAAAATGACACGAGCATGTGTCAAAATGACACGACGATACCAGAGAGTCTAAAGAGAGAATCATTGAGAGACGATTCGAGAGAAAGCAGAGAAAGCAGAGAGAGAGAGACGGCGCCTGCGGCGCAGCACGCTCTCTCTCTGGGGACCGGGGACGGCCGGATGGTCCCGCCTACTGAAAACGTGCCGAAGGGAGACAAACGGGGCGGAGGGGTCAAAGCGTCGCCCGCCGCGTCCGAGGAGCCTGCGCCGGAGCCCAGGGCAATCTGCCCGGCAGCGCAGTTCGTGGAGGAGGCGGGGCGCGTGCGGCTGCTGCCGCTCCAGGTGGATATGATCCAACGCCAGGTGACGGAGGTGGTACGCTGGCGCCGAGTCGTTAAACGGTGGCTGGCGCACGGCTACCGGGCGACCAACGTGGATGGTATGCTCGACTGGTACGCCCACCCGGACAAAATGGCCAACCAGTGCCACGATATGAGCCGGGGCGAGGAGATGGGACTGGCCGGGCAATCATACGTCACGGGGGCCCTCGCCGGCCGCGTGCTGCATTAACCACCGCGGCGATACGCGATGTGGCATATGCTAGGGTCTATGGGGAGTCGGACACATGTGCGCTATATGCGACGACGCAGCCAATTTGGAGGCGATCAACGAGGCCATCAGGAACCGGATGCCTCGCTCGCAGATCGCCAGCCAGTTTCACCATGGAGAATCGAGGATTAGCCAGCATGCCAGGCAATGCCTGGGCATCCGGGTGCGGCAAGGCTTCGGGAGCCAGTGTACGACCTGCGCCAGGCCGGATGTGGACGAGATCAACGCTGCGATCCGCGCCGGTATAGAGACCTATGGGCGGATCGGCGCGCGCTATGGCATTAAAACAGACACGCTATCCAAGCACGCGAGGCGCTGCCTGGGCATTTACCGCACACGGATCGTCGAGCTCGACGGCGAGGCGGCGCCCACCTCGGCAGTATTGCCGGGCTACCGCTGCCCGGGGTTCCCGGATTACTGCCCGGTCTGCCCAATGGCGGAGAACGTGCCGTGCGCGCCGACCTGGGCCGATCAGCACTGCCCGCAGCTCCGCGGCCGATGCGCATATGCCAGCGTGTGCCCTTGCGGCAATCCGGCGCTGAGGCCGCCGGACCTGCGCGAGCGGGTGTCTGCGTTTCGGGCGAAGCAGAAGCGGCTGGCGGCGGAGCGATCCTCCTGGCGGCGCCGCTACGGTCCCAGCCATAAATTACGTTCGGCGTATGGCTATGGCCAATCGGACCGAAGGCATCGCGGGTTATCGAGGTCGAGCTCCAGGGAGGCGTGAGGGTGGCCTGGACAAAGGGGAGCTATAACCGGGTGCTGATGGCAGTAGGCGAGATCGCTCTGCTGGTAGATCGTGGCGATGCGTTGGGCTGGACGCCAGCAGAGGCGCAGCGCTTCGAATATGCCCTGCGGCGCTATCAACATATTCACCGCGAGTTACGCGAGGCTATCGAGGACATCTGTGCCAGACACGGTATACCGTTCACGGCGGAGGAATCACCTTCGAATGTCATTCGAGGCGTGGATTTCCGGGCAGGGGCCCGCGACTGCCAGGGTCGCGAGCGGGGCGATTCATAGGGCGGTGGCGCTTACGCATGGCCTTCCGGGCACGAGATAGCATGGGGGCAGTCGCTTTGTAGCTGTCCAGGCCTAGCGCATGCTGGATTTCCGCAAGCGGCGCGCCCGCATACCGCAAGAGGAGTCCCCGTCGCCAATGGGGAGGCAACTGCGCCAGCGCGCGCTCCAACTCCTCGCGGTACTCCGCGTCTCGCTCGATGGGACCAGGGCGCTCGAAATGCATATCCTCGGCCAGCGCCTCAGAGCGCAGGCGATGCTCAAGGCGCTGGCGGCGGCGCTGGCGGCGGCCCCAATCGCGCGCCTTGTGTGCGATGACGCCGCGGAGGTAGGTCAGGGGAGAGGATGCGCCGCGGTAGCTCGGGCGGCGGTAGATCGCTATGAGAGCCTCCTGCACGACATCGTCGACGGCGTCGGGGTCCGCGACCAGCCCGGCCGCCCAGCGGCAGGCCCGGTCGTAATGGGGCCATAGATCCGCCACGAGGCGCTTGGCGAGCACCCGGCGGAGTATGCTGCAGAGGTCGGCGCGGGCGGCGATCAGGTCGGTCATATGGGTATTATATCACAGCTTTGCGCAGCGTTTTGGGGGGATGAGGTATGGACCACCGTGACGCAGTGACTCGGCTGGAGGATCTGGGCTATTCCGAGGAGACGATAGAGGCCATGCGCGAGCGCCGGCCTCCGGCAATGCCGAAGCGGAGGGCAGCGCGACGCCGGCCGGCCAGGCGCAGACCGACATGTGGCGATTGCCAGCAACGCGATCGCCATGGCGAGTGCGCGCAAAAGCGGCGGTCGGGCGAGGAGAAGGTGTTCGTGGGCAAGGCGCGGGGTGCATGTTTCTGGTTCATCGAGCGGCATGAGGAGCCGGAGTATCGGCCGACACTGATGGAGCTGTATGGGAGCGCATGATCCATGAAAGGAGAGCACGGCAAGCACAGCAGCAATCCAGCGACCTGGCCACTGGGGTGGCGGCCACTGGCCGGAGGGGATCGGCGCTGGCGGCCCTTTGGGATCGCGGGCGCGGTGATGCTGGAGGGGACCGTGACGGTCGAGGCGCAGGGGGCCTATCAGGAGGTTAGCGGCGCGCTCAAGCTCGATCGGTGCCGGCGCTGCCGGAGGCTATTGCCTGGGCCATCTGGGCACAGATCCGGAGCGACGATGGATATACGGCATTGGGAGGGCAGCCATGACCCTGATCTACATGCTCGCCGGCATCGGCGCTTGGTTCCTGATGAGGAAAGAGAATCATGAGCGCCAAGAGGCCTCAACATAGTAGTTAGGCGGAGGAGGAGATGCGGACCATAGCGGTGGCGAACCAAAAAGGCGGCGTGGGAAAGACCACGACGGCGGTGGCACTGAGCCACGATCTGGCCCGACAGGGGCATACCGTCGTGCTGGTGGATCTCGATGCCCAGGGCAACGCGGCGGCATGTCTGGGCCTGACGCCGGCGCCCGGGCTGGCGCAGCTCATCATGGGGCAGGCGACGATCGAGCAGGTCCTGGTGGAGGCGCGGCCCAACCTGTGGCTCCTGCCGGGCAACGGCGATACCGCCATGCTCAAGGGATGGCTCATGTTGCAGGACTATCGGGAGGAGCGCCTGGCCGAGGCCCTGGCGCCGCTGGATGTCGATTATTGTATCCTCGACACGGCACCCAGTCGCGATGTGCTCCATATGGCCGCCCACCACGCGGCTGCCGAGGTGATCATCCCCGCAGGGCTGGACTATTTGGCCCTGGCGGGCGT
>Ga0078972_1002820_pt1 | contig 41265 bp, 38 predicted proteins | sample YelNatPaOPGAMG01_FD_67568 | JGI IMG/M metagenome (GOLD analysis project Ga0078972, IMG submission 67568) | Hot spring thermophilic microbial communities from Obsidian Pool, Yellowstone National Park, USA - OP-RAMG-01 (SPADES assembly) (version 2) | ecosystem: Environmental > Aquatic > Thermal...
TCATCCCCCGGTACAACTATCTCCCTGGATTCTACGTCCCCGATAGCGGCGCCCAGACGGTCATCCCGCAATTTTACCCCCTGCATCCGGTCTGGCTGGCCATCGCTCACGGCATCGGAGGGATATGGGCCAACCTGTATATGACGCCCCTGTGGGGTATGCTGGGGGTGCTGGCTTTTTACTTCGCTGTCCGGGAGGCTTTTGATCGCCGTCTGGCTGCTGTGGCAGCAACTTTGCTCGCTTTGACGCCGACCCAGGTCTGGTTTGCTCGCTATCCGACATCGGAAGTGTTGACCCAGTTCCTGTTGTTCGGAGGCCTCTGGGCTTTCGCCCGTTACGAGCGCGATGGCGAAAGGTGGGCCGCGGTTCTGGCTGGTGTTGCCCTGGGGGAGGTGATGCTGGCCCGGATTGATACGTATTTCCTGGTAGGTGTACTACCCGCCTACGCAGCGTACTTACGGTTACGGCGCCAGTTGAACCGACGGTTCTGGTGGTTTGCAGGGCCAATGCTGGTACTTATGCTCCACTCGTTCCTGCATGCCAGGTTCCAGGGATGGCCTTATTTTTATAACGTCTATCTGGCTGGCCACACAATCACGCCTGCACGGCTATCTCTGCTGGCAGGCGGATTGGTTATTCTGGGAGTGATTTTTCCCCTTGCGGACCGGGTGGTCACACGCCCCAAGGGTTGGGTACGCCTGACCCGTATCTGGCGGGTCGGGCTGTATATAGTTGCCGTTAAGCTGGTGTTCCTGGCGGCTTACGCCTATGTCCTTCGCCCGCTCCAGGCGGATCCTACCCGCGCCTCTCCCTACTGGTATGGTGGGAATACCATTCCGGATGTGGAGCCTTACAATATGGTGCGGTTGGGCTGGTATCTCTCCCGTCCTGGCCTGGCGCTGGGCGTATTGGGGATAGCAGCCATTGTGGGCTGGAAGGTCAACAGGCGTAACTGGATGATCATAGGGCTTGGCATCTTCTTTTCCATCCTGTTTTTGTACAGGACCTTCAACAACCCCCACCACGTGTATGTGATGCGCCGATACGTCCCGGCGGTGATTCCCACCTTCGCTCTGGGGATCGCCTACGCCGCGTTGGTGCCAGCGAACCGGCGACGCATCGGGGAGGTGGCATCAGCGGGATTGGTGGTGGCGCTGGCTGGCCTGATGGTGTATAAAGGACAGGTGATGATCCCTCAGGTAGACTATCGGGGCGCGGTGGAGCAATTCCGTCGCTTTGCAGAGTTGGTCCCCCAGGATGCCATTGTGCTCTTCAATGACGACGAACCGGTTGGCGCGGCCGGGGTTTTTGGAACGCCGTTGGCCTTCCTGGAAGGGCGCACAGTGCTGGACTTGCGGGAGGATCACCTGGACCTGGGTCTTCTGGACGTTCTGGTAGAGGGCTGGCAGGCCGCCGGGCGACCGGTAGTCGTTGTGGAGGGCTCGTCTCCTGTCGGCGGTCTGTGTGGGCGATGGGAGTGCCGGCCTTTAGGCCATTTCCAGTTTGACCTGCGGGTTCTGGAGCATTCTTACGACCACTGGCCTACGCAAGTGGTGGAGTATAAGCCGAAACTGGAAGCCTATCTTGTGGTGCAAATGCATGAATAAGCCATTGGAGGAAACCACCTGTGGAGAGCAAGGTAGAAATCCCCAGCAATCTGATAGAGATCCACGACCCCGAGATTGACCCTGCTCGCATCTTGGAAGAAATCCGGGAGCGAATTCGGCGTCGCCGGGAAGAGTTGGGATACCCCCAGCGGATTTTCCCTGCATTTGGGGCTGCTGCTTATCCAGGAGAACCAGAAGGAGAGGATTACGACATTGATCTCTATTTTCATCTACGTCGTGCCAATGAGAATTATCACCAAATTGACGTGGCACCGCTTATTGTGCCTTCTCCTCGTTCCTCTATCCCGATTCTGGGCCCTCTCTGGGACCGCATCCGGCGTGAAGCCCATAATCTTGTCCTATTCTATGTTAATAGATTGGCCCAGAGGCAAGTCACAGTCAATCGGCACCTGGTAAGTACACTGAACCGGATGGCGGTTCAAATTCAGGAACAACAGCGTCGCATCAAAGCCCTGGAAGAAGAATTGCGTAGAATCAAGGAGGGTGGTTGATGCGGATTGCGATTGTCGTCCCCCGATACGGGGAGCAGGTTTTGGGGGGAGCAGAGTCTCAGGCCCGGGGTTTCGCCGAGGCAGCAGTCCGGAGGGGATGGGAAGTCGAGGTCTGGACGACCTGCGCGCGCAGCCACTACACCTGGGAGAACATCTACCCAGCCGGTGTGAAAAAGGAGAAGGGCGTCATTGTCCGTCGGTTCCCCATAGAGTTGTGGAAACGAGAGCGCTGGGCGGAACTAGAGATCCGGTTGGCACAGAAGGGATGGTTATCTCCCGCAGAAGCCTACGATTGGTTGGACAGCGCTCCTCATAGCCCCGCATTATATGCTTATATTAAGCGCAATAGCGCAAATTATGATGCGATCATAGCTTTGCCTTATCTTGTGCCTCTTATTCACTACGCAGCCTGGTCTGCTGAAAATCACGTAATCCTCTGGCCCCTTCTTCATGATGAGCCTTATGCATATTTAGAGCCTGTTCGTTTGCTACTGGAGAGCGTATGGGGAGTGATGTTTGTTTCCCCTGAAGAAGCCGAGTTAGCACTTCATCATCTCCGGATTAACCCTTTAAGACATGCGCTTCTTGGTGAAGGAGTTCACTTGACCTCTGAGGTTAATATTGAGCCGCAAACTAAACTGTCCAACGATTATGTTCTCTACGCAGGTCGGTTAGAAGAGGGTAAAAATATCCTTATTTTATACCAATATATGCAGCGTTACATTGAAGAGAAGAGTGCGCTGCGTCTGGTGGTGATAGGCGAGGGGCCGATCAAGCCGCCGAGGCATCCAGCTTTTGTATACCTGGGCTTTGTGTCTGAAAGGAAGAAGGCTGCCCTTTACAGAGGAGCCCTGGCCCTCTGTCAGCCCTCATTGCGAGAGAGCTTCTCCATAACAATTATGGAAGCCTGGCTGGCAGGTCGACCGGTGCTGGTCCATGAAGACTGCCCGGTTACGAAAGGGCATGTCCAACGTAGCAAGGGAGGATTGTGGTTTCGGACCTACGAGGATTTTGCGGGGGCTCTGGATTGGCTTCAGGCCCATCCAGAACTGGCTGCTCGGATGGGCGAGAATGGAAGGCGCTATGTGTTATGCAATTACACCTGGGATGTGATCCTGGACCGCTTTGAGAAAATCCTGCAGGACTGGAAAGGGACATGAGAGATCAACGGACGCTCCACCAGTTTATCATCGGTGCGACCCCCGGGGATGCCATTACAGACCAGGCTTTTGTGATCCAGCGCTGGCTTCGGGAAGCCGGTTTTCAATCGGAGATTTACGCGGAGAGCATCCATCCTTCCCTTCTTAGAAAAGTAAAGCCCTATCGGGATTATCGCCCTGCTCGACCCGGTGAACTGGTGATTCTGCATCACAGCATCGGCTCTGACCTGGTTGACCACCTGCTTGCTCAGAACGTGCATTTTCTGATCGTCTATCACAACGTAACGCCCCCTTGTTTTTTTCAGCCTTTTGACCCATCGTTGACCAGACAGGTAAGCAGAGGAAGAGAACAACTCCAGTCTTTGAGGAAGCGCACAGTATTGGCCTTAGGAGTTTCTTCTTTCAACGAGACTGAATTGCGCCACGCCGGGTATGCCCATACCGGCGTTTTGCCCATTGTTTTGGATCCCGCCCAATACGATCTGGAGCCTAATTCGGATCTGCTGGCCCGTTATCAGGGCGGTGGTGTGAAACTTTTATTCGTAGGGCGCCTGGTCCCCAACAAGCGACAGGAGGATTTGATCAAGCTGCTCTGGTATTACCGGCGCATTGACCCAGAAGCCCGGCTGTTCCTGGTGGGTCCACCCTGGGTACCCTCCTACGCGGAATGGTTGCAGGAATTAGCGGAGATGCTGGGCCTTGCAGATGCTGTGGTGTTTGCCGGCCATGTCTCTCAGCAGGATTTGGTTGCCTATTACCGCCTGGCGGACATTTATGTTTCTATGAGCGAGCATGAAGGATTCGGAAAACCGTTGATAGAAAGCATGTATTTTGGCATCCCAGTGTTGGCCTATGCGGCGGCAGGGGTTCCGGAAACGATGGGAGGAGCGGGTGTGCTGTTTCGGGAGAAAGACTACGAGGCATTAGCTGAACTAGTAGATATAATTGTAAAAGATGAGACCCTTAGGAATCGAATTGTCGCCCGAGAGCGGGAACGGGTGAAAGAGTTCCTCGAGCCTTCGGTACGACAGAAGTGGGAGGAATATCTTAACCTTGCTATAGAATGCCATAAAAGATAGAACCTATGAGCACAGACTTTTCCACATAATTGCACGCTGATTTAATGTATATACGAATGCATCGCAAAACTGAGTGCTGGAAATCCTTTTTAGGGAAGCTTTTGGAGAATTCTTTGTTATTCTATATGCTAAGCAAATGCACCGTTTACATCTTCTTTGCGCCTTGACCTGTGTTCGGCGAAATGAGGATCCTTAACATCATTCAGTGCTACTGGCCAGCCAGAGGAGGAGCAGAGATTCTTCTCCAAGAAATTTCGGCTCGTTTGGTCGCCGACGGTCATCAGGTCACGGTGGCCACCACCGATGCGCTGGATTTTGAACTCTTCTGGGATCCTTCTCGCCGCCGCATCCCGGAGCCGGAGGGCTGGCGCGATGGGGTGCGGATTCTCCGCTTCCCAGTCCGACATTTTCCTTTCTCTCAAAAGAGCTATCGGGCGTGGCGAAGGTTGCTCTGGATTCTATCCCACCTGCGTCCCGTCCCCGTTGGTCTGCTTCAGTGGCTTTCTCGCTACACTCCCTGGGTTCCTGACCTCTGGCGCTGGCTGGAGCAGACGGATGAGCCCTTTGACCTGGTGGCCGGGATGACGATTTGCTTTGAACCGCTGATGGAAGCAGGGCTGCGCTTCGCCCGTCGGCGGGGGATTCCTTTTGTTGCTTATCCATTGACCCACCTGGGGGCCGGACCTCGTCCCGGTGCCGATGCCCTTAGCCGCTTCTACACGATGCGGCATCAGGTCGCGCTGGTCCGGGCCAGCGATGCGGTGGTGGCCCAGACCCCCACGGAGCGAGCGTTCTACATCCAGCAGGGAGTTCCCCCGGAGCGGATCCTCGTAGCGGGGCCGGGGGTGAACCCGGAAGAGGTCGTGGGCGGGGATGGGACGCGCTTCCGTGACCGGCACGGTATCCGAGGAACACTGGTTGCTTCTATCTCAAACCTCTCGTATGACAAAGGGGCTTTTCACCTTGTAGAGGCTGTCCGGCGTCTTCGCCGGCAGGGCAACGAGGTGAGTCTGGCTCTAGCGGGAACTCCTCTTCAGCTTTTCCGCCGATACTGGGAGCGGCTTCCCCTGGAGGCCCGTCAAGGCATCTATGTACTGGGACCCGTCAGTGATGAGGAAAAGCGGGATTTGCTGGACGCCTGCGACATTTTCGCGATGCCTTCTCGTTCCGATTCCTTCGGCATCGTATACCTGGAGGCCTGGTTGTACCGAAAGCCAGTTATCGGGGCCAGGACCTGGGGCGTCACCGATGTGATTCAGCATGGGGAGGATGGTTTTCTGGTTCCTTTTGGGGATGTGGACGCGCTGGCCGAGGCCATCGCCACGCTTGCCAATCGGCCCGATCTGCGGGAGGCAATGGGTCAGCGAGGAGAGCAGAAAGTGTATGCACTGCATACGTGGGATCGCAAATATCCTCTGATCCGTGACCTCTACCTGCACCTGTTGGGAAATCCGTGATGCGTATCCTCCACATCGTCCATCAGTATCCACCGGACAAAGTAGGGGGCGCCGAACTCTACACCCAGGCGGTATCCCGGGCCCTGGCTTGCCGGGGTCATCCCGTAGCCGTCTTCTACCGGCGGGATGCCTCAGGTCAGGGCTTGCAGCACCGGATGGAGGATAGGGTTAGCGTCTATGCGGTCTGGGACGGAGAGGCCGGGCTGGTCCGGCGGTTCCTCTACACTTTCCGCAATCCATGGATTCACCGGGCGCTGATCCGGGCGGTGGACGAATTTCACCCCGACGTGGTCCATATCCAGCACCTGATGGGTCTCCCTGTTTCGTTGATAGATGCTATCCGGCAGCGCTCTATCCCTTTCATTGTTACTCTACACGATTACTGGTGGCTCTGCCCCAATGCTCAACTGCTAACCAACTACAGCGGCGAGGTCTGCGAAGGACCCCAGTACTGGAACTGCGCCCGCTGTATGGTGGCCCGGGCTGGATTTTCCAGGCTGCGGCCCGTCATTCCCTTCCTGGCTGGTCTATCGGCCAGGCGCAACCGCTTGCTCCGCACTGTGCTGGAGGAAGCCTCTGTCCTGATCGCCCCCACCGAATTTGTGCGTCGCTGGCATGTGACCCATGGCGTGCCCGAGGAGAAAATCATTGTATTGCCTCATGGATTGGAGAAGCCTGTTCTTTCTGCTACACTATCGCGCCCTGTTGATGGCGCAATTCGCTTAGCTTACATCGGCGGCCTTTCCTGGCAGAAAGGGGTACACGTGCTGGTGGAGGCCTTCTCCGGGGTGCAGGGAGAAGCGGAACTCTGGGTCGCCGGGGACGAGTCCTTTGACCCCGCCTATGTCTCCCGCTTAAAAGCACTGGCCACGCCCAACGTTCGTTTTCTGGGCCGCTTGGACAGAAAGGGGGTTTGGGAAACCCTCACCCAAGTGGATGTGGTAGTTGTCCCTTCCCTCTGGTACGAGGCTTATTCCTTCCTTATTTCGGAAGCCTTCGCAGCTGGCCTGCCGGTGCTGGCTTCCCGCCTGGGGGCCCTGGCTGACCGGGTCCGCGACGGTGTGGATGGCCTGCTCCTGCCCCCGGGCGACGTCGCGGCCTGGCGTGCGGCAATACAGCGCCTGCTGGATGAGCCCGACCTGCTGGCCCACCTGCGCGCTGGTGTCCGGCCGCCGATGACGATGGAAGAACATGTGGGCCGGTTGGAAGAGCTTTATTCTAATTCTAAGTGCAATGGGTAATTTGGCCAAGGACTATCTTTAAACGAGCGAGCTTTGTTTTTAGCTTACTTTCGTTTCTCGCTATGCTGTCTGAAAGAAAAGCGGCCTGATTTATTTTGTTTTACGTTTTATTGCTGTAATTGAGGGGGTTAGGTACTATAACTGCGCTGGACACTCTTAGTTAAGAGATTTGTCTGGATGCTACTTTAAACCAGAGGGTGTAGGGTTTATGCGGATTGCTCTGGTGGTTCACAAATTTCCTCCAAACAGCTTTGGTGGCACAGAGGTTTATACTTATAACTTGGCGCGAGCCCTATCGCAGCGTCACAACGTATTTGTCTTTTATAGGGATGATGGCGACGGTGATCTCTTCCGTGAAGAGTGGAAACAGCGGGAAGGGTTCACCGCCTGGCGCGTCGGGCGCGCTTTTCATGCGAGCCAGGCTAACCCTGCTGCGCTTTTCCTGGACACATTTCTTAATCCGGATATAGAGCGATCCTATAGAAATTTCCTGACCAGCGTGAAGCCAGATGTGGTACACTTTCAGCATGTTATGTCTCTCTCTTACCGACTGATTGCCCAAACAAAAAAGCAAGGATTACCCTGTTTGGTAACATTGCATGATTACTGGTTTATATGTGCGAATTCACAACTGGTTTGGCCAGATGGCCAGATTTGTAAAGCGAAGAACTGGGGGCTAAACTGCGTTCGGTGTGCTTCAGTACGTGTTGGTAAATCCTGGGCAAAATTTGCCGGGCCGATCATTGCTCCCGTTTTCAGGATGCGTGATCAACTTGTGCGAAGGGCTCTCCTAAAAGCAGACCTGCTGATTTCTCCTTCGCAGTTTTTAATAAACCGTTATGTTAAAGAAGGTTTCCCGGAGAAGCGATTTGTTTTGCTGGAAAATGGAATTGATGTAAGCAAAATACGTTCTGAGGTTTGGCAACCTTCACCTGATGGGCGGCTGCGAGTCACCTACCTGGGAGCGCTTGCCTGGCATAAAGGGGTTCATATCATCGTAGAGGCTTTTAGGGACATACCACCCGAGCGCGCGGTACTGCGGATTTTCGGAGACCCTAACATCTTTCCTGAATATATGGAACGCCTTCGCCAGATGGCAAATCGGACCAATACCTTTTTTGAAGGACTTATACCCAATGACCAAATTGGGCGTGTACTGGCAAATACAGATATAATCGTCGTACCTTCTTTATGGTATGAGAATTCTCCGGTAGTTATTCAAGAAGCGCGGGCGATGGGAATACCTATTATTGCATCGGCACACGGTGCTCTTTGCGAAAAAGTTCGTGATGGCATAGATGGCTTGCTTGTGCCTCCGGGTGATGTTGCCGCCTGGCGTGCGGCAATACAGCGCCTGCTGGATGAGCCTGACCTGCTCTCCCGCCTGCGCGCTGGGGTCCGGCCGCCGATGACGATGGAGGAGCACGTCGGCCGGCTGGAGGAGATTTATTCTAAAGTGGTTGGTTCTAAGACCAATAGGTGAGCAAACCGATGGCTTTCTTTAAGCGAACGCTGCTCTTGGTTTGCTTGGCCTTGGGACTTCTTTTGGGCTTGTGGCTCCTAACGTCGGCCACGGGGGCAGAGGAGCGCTTTTTCACCGCCTATCAAAATGCGCCAACCAGAAGGGTGGTGATCAACGAGGTCGCATGGGCCGGCACCCAATGTAGCGCTAACGATGAGTGGATTGAGCTTTACAATAATACCAGCGAGACTATTGACCTCACCGGTTGGGTCCTCAAAGCCGTTGACGGCTCCCCAATCATTACCCTGCAGGGCACAATACCCCCTTTCGGGTTTTTCTTGCTTGAGCGTAGTGACGATAACACAGTGGCAGACATACCCGCAGACCTATTCTTTACAGGTTCTCTCTCTAATGGCGGCGAGATTTTGGAGCTTCGGGATGCCACGGGGACGCTCGTGGATACGGCTAATGCCGATGGTGGGCCATGGCCTGCCGGGCAAGCCTCTCCCAAATGGCGCTCCATGGAGCGCATCAACCCCGCCGGCCCCGATACGGATGATAACTGGGGGACGAATAATGGCTTCATCCGCAACGGGATTGATTGCGGGAATAATCCCATCACCGGCACGCCTAAAGCCCTTAACTCCGTGAGCTATCCCGACCTTGCGGTCTCTAAGAGAGGGCCCGAACAGGTTGTGGCCGGGGAATTGCTCACTTATACCATCACTATCACCAACGGAGGGATTACAGGGGTAAGCAATGCCTTGGTCACCGATACCCTGCCCGAGGGCGTTGCCTTCTTATCCCAGCAAAGCCCTTTCACCTTTACCCAGCCCTCTTCAAACATCCTCGTCTGGGAGACAGGGCCGATCCCCGGGCTGAGCGGCCCTTACTTCATAACCCTGACCGTGCAGAGCCCCGCTTCAGGGTGCGTAACCAATGAGGTGAGAATCGCTACCTCCATCTCCGAGACGAATTACTTGAACAACGTTGGAACCATGGCCACCTGCATAATCCCGCTTATGGCCCAGCTTAAGGTAGACCTCAGCGGCCCGGAGAAGGTGTTACCAGGAAGCTCCTTTCCGTATACCGTCACCCTCAGCAACCAGGGGTTGCTTGGAGCCGAAGGCCTTGTAATCACGGCCAAGCTTCCTTCAGCCCTGGAATTCCTGACCCACACGGCCCCCTATTCCCTCAGTGAACCATCCCCCAACCTGCTGGTCTGGGAGGCGAATTCCCTTGGGGCAGGCGAGGTCGTTTCTTGGACCATTGAGGTGAAAGGGGACGAGAGGGCTTGCGGGAACGCTGCGCTGACGGTCACCGTTAGCTCCTTTTCCCCCGAGCCTGACCTCAGCGATAACACGGCGCATTCCGAGACCTATTTCATTCCCAAGATATTGCTTGATGCGCTTCTCTACGATGGCTATCAAACGGGCGATGCCGATGAGGCCTTCAGGCTGTGGAATTGGTCGGCTTGCGAGGTTGACCTCGGCAATTGGTGCGTGACCGATGGGGAGGGTAAGGTCTGTTTCCCAGCGGGGGCAAGGCTTGCTCCAGGGAAGGCAATCTGGTGCGCCAAGGATGCCCTCGCCTTCCAGGAAAGCTTTGGCTTCCTGCCCGATTGGGAATACGGGGCCGATTCCTCGCCTCAAACGCCACAGATGAGCGGTAGTAGCCCGGCCTTCAGCAACAGCGGCGATGAGGCCTTCGTCCTCCCCCCAGGAGGAACAATCACGGACTCCGTAGACACCCTGGTCTACGAGGGTGGGAATGCCAATTCCCCTGGCTGGCAAGGTGAACCTGTTCAGCCCTATGGAGTTTCCGGGGGCTTAGGGCTTGTGGGTCAAGTTCTCCTCAGGAAGCGCGACGAGCGCACTGGCTCCCCACTCCAGGACACGAACTCCCGCGCCGATTGGATTCAAGATCCGGATGACCCCCACCGAGGGCGGAGGGTCTTCTATCCCGGCTGGAACCTGGAGGGCTTTATCGCTCCAACTGGGGTGACGGAAACAGCCAGCTTAACTGTGGCCATCGGCCCTGACCACCTCTATGAGACCTTCAGCGGCCTGCTGCTTTCGGCGGAACGCTCGCTGGAAATCGCCACTTATTCCCTTGAGCACATCTCCCTTACTTTGGCCATAGCCGAGAAGGCCTCGGCCGGGGTTTCGGTGACCTTCTTGCTGGAAGGGGAGCCTGTAGGTGGGCTATCGCGGGAGGGGAAGTGGGCGGCCAAGGTCATTTCCGATGCCGGAGGAAAAGTCTATTTCATGGTCGGAAGCCAACGCCGCTACCGGTTCCAGCACGCCAAGTATGCGATTATTGACGGGCATTTGGCTCTGCTGGGCTCGGAAAACCTTTCCCCAAACGGAATGCCCTCCGACCCAAAAGGCGATGGCACCGTTGGACACCGCGGGGTCTACATCGCTACCGATGCCCCCAGCGTGGTGGAAAAGCTGAGGAGCCTCTTCTGGGCCGATGCCAACCCTTCCCGGCCCGATGTGGCCGATTGCTCCTCAAGGCCGGACCTGTGCTCCCCTCCACCCATTTACCAGGTCTACCTCCCGCTGGTCATGAGAGAGTGCTCCGGAGAAGGCTGCGGAGGGAGCGAATGGCCGGCTTATCGGGTGAAGTTTCCGTCGCCTTTGGGACTTGAAGGCTCCTTCTACTTTGAGCTGACCACCGCCCCGGAAAATTCCCTGAGCCAAGAAGGAGGCCTCTTCAAGGTTCTATCCCAGGCGGGCAAAGGCGACCTGGTTTTATCCCAGCAGCTTTACGAGTACCTTCAGTGGGGGGATGGCCAGAACCTGCGCCTTGAGGCGATGGTGGAAGCTGCCCGGCGAGGCGCTTCGGTCAGAATCTTGCTTGATGATTTCTATTACCACGACCAAAACTCGCAGGTTGTGGATTACCTCAACAAGCTGGCCAGGGGGGAAAGGCTTGACCTTGAGGCCAGGCTTGCCAGCCCCATGGGCATGGGAGTCCACAACAAGATGGTGCTTGCCCGCATCGGAGGTCAACACTATATCTGGATTGGCAGCATAAACGGCAGCGAGGTCTCCTTCAAGGTCAACAGGGAAGTAGGGCTCCTGATCCGGAGCAAGGAGGCTTTTGATTACCTCGCCTCGCTCTTCTGGACCGACTGGGCCGCACCTTACGGGGTGTTCAAGGTTTACGTGCCCCTAACATTCAACAACTTCCGCTACCCATCGGACCTACTTATAAGCGAGGTCCTCTACGATGCCCCTGGCGATGACGAGGGCAAGGAATGGGTGGAGATATACAATCCTACTTCCAGAGCCATAAGCTTGGGGGATTACAAGCTCGGGGATGCCCAGGAGCGAGGGGTCTGGGAAGGGATGTACCGCTTCCCCGCCGGCTCAACAATCGGCCCAGGCGAGGTCAAGGTGATTGCTTGGAGTGCCTCAGGCTTCTATGGACTTTACGGCCGCTGGCCCGATTTTGAGCTTGTGGACACCAATCCCAACGTGCCCGACATGGTGCCCTACACCTCGTGGAGCTCAGGCCCTTGGGAGCTCAGGAACCTGGGCGATGAGGTTGTGCTCTTAGGTCCTGGGGATAACCCGGTGGATGTAGTGGTGTATGGAGATAAAAGCTTCCCAGGTGTAAAGGCTCATCCTGGGGTCTCAAAAGCCGGGGCTTCCCTGGAGCGATACCCTCCCAATTCCGATACTGACGATTGTGCTCGCGATTTCCGGGTGGCATTGACCCCAACACCCGGCTCCTTGCCCGAGCGATGAACGAGGAGGATGCTTATGCTCAAACGAGCCTTTCTCTTGGCAGCATTAGTCCCGCTAATAATAGCCTCCTGCCGAGGCGCTCCTGTTTCCCCTTCGCCTTCTCCAACTTCAACCTTTACCCCAACCCCTCTTCCTACCTCAACCTTCACGCCGACCCCCCTGCCCACGCCTTCTCCGACCCCTACTCTTCCCCCTACACCGACCCCTTCCCCTACTCCTGAGCCTTTTGAGCCGTTTAAGAACATCAGCCCTGAAGGTCAGGAAGTTACCCTTTGGCACCCTTACACCCAGCTCCACGAAAGGACCCTCTTGGAGATGGTGGATGAGTTCAACAGGACCAACCCTTGGGGCATAAAGGTAAAGGCTTGGTACGCCGGCTCCTACTCCGAAATCAGGCGCAAGGTCTTGGCCGCCATAGCTTCCGGCACCCCTCCCGACATGGCTTTCTCCTACCAGAACGTCGTTGCGGAATACGCCAAGGCCGATGCCGTTGTCCCCTTGGACGATTACCTCCAGAGTCCGAAATATGGCCTTAAGCCGGAGGAGCTTGACGATTACTTTGACCCCTTCTTGGAGGGGGATCGCTACCCAGACTTTGACCAGAAAATGCTGAGTTTCCCGCCTGGCCGCAGCCTTGAAGTGATGTATTACAATGCTGATGTCCTCCAGTCGCTGGGCTACAAGGGGCCGCCGGAGACCTGGAGCCAGTTCTATCAGATTTGCCGGATGCGCAAGGAGAAGGAAGGCAAACCTTGCTATGCCATTGCCCCAAGCGCTTCTACTTTCACATGGATGGTTTGGAGCTACAAAGGGGAAATACTCGGGCCAGAAGGGGGATTCCTCCCCGATAAAGAAGCTGCTCTTTCCGTCCTTCAATTCCTGGAAAAACTCATTGATGAAGGCCTCGCTTACAAAGTTGAGGAGCGCTACCAGGACCAAAAGGACTTTGCCGCCCAGAAGATAATCTTTGCCTTTGGCTCCACTGCGGGTATTCCGTATTACCAAGATGCCGTGAAGGACCCGAAGACCGGCAAGCCTCGCTTCAACTGGGCGATAGCTCTTCCTCCGGCCCAGACCCCCGGCCCTGTGGCGGACCTGTATGGCCCTTCAATCTGCATCTTCAAGACTACTCCGGAGAGGCAACTGGCCTCCTGGCTTTTCCTCAAATGGTTCACCCAACCCGACCAGAACGCTCGCTGGGCTGCAGCTACAGGCTACCTACCGGTCCGGGCTTCTGCTGCCAATTCACCCATTTTAAAAGCCAATCCTCTCCTTAAGAAAGCCATGGACTTTGTCCCCTATGCCCGAAGCGAGCCGGCGATTTACGGTTGGGAGGCGATAAGAGGCATCTTATACAACGTTATGAACGATGTAGCCTCTGGGAAGAAGGCTCCTGAGGACGCCATCGCCTGGGCCGAGAAAGAATTTGCCAAAATCCGGCTGAAACCGTAAATTATATGAGGTGAAGGAGAAGGGGATGGATCAGGCCGTGGGCGACCTGGAGCATGCCCGCAGTGACCGGGAGCGTGGATTTTACGAGTGGGCCTGCTTCTCGGCCCAACAAGCGGCAGAAAAAGCGGTCAAGGCGGTTTTCAGAAGACAGGGGTGGAAGATTGGGGCCATTCTATGCGTGAGGCTGACCGGCTGATTAGGTATGCGGAGGAGATTGTTGACTTCTGTGCGCGTCTTCTATCCGAGATTTGATCGGGCTGAATTGGTCCGGCGGCTAAAGGAGCGGATGGGTGCCCTGAACGAGCACCTCCCGCTATTGCGGGTTGTGCTCTTTGGCTCCTACGCTCGGGGCAATTATACGGTTGCCAGCGACGTGGACCTGCTGGTAGTGTATCAGGGTCCGGCCAGGGAAGACGCCTTCGCGGTGGTGAAAAAAGTGCTGAACATCCCTGGCCTGGAGCCTCACGTTTACTCGGAGGAAGAATACCGGCAAGCGGAACAACGCATTGCCCGGATGGTGGAGGGAGGAATTGACCTATACCCTGGCTAAGCTTAGCCGGTGGGGTCTTATGCTCTTCATATTGGGAACGCTGCTTCTCCTCACCGGCTGCTCCGATTTTGTAGACCGTGACCAAACAATCCTCGCGCCCGAACGGGCGGTCATCCTGGAGTCCGGCCACACCGTCGGCCAAACCTTCGTGGCCCGGCACGGTGGGCTTAATGGGGTGGAATTCTGGCTGGAAGTGCAACCGGGGAGCGCAGGCGTCCTCCGCCTCCACCTCCGACCTGAACCCCAATCCTCCACGGACTTAGCCCTGGCGGAGTTGCCGTTGAATGCCATAACGGTCCCGGGCTTCTATCGCTTCTCCTTCCCTGCGGACAACCGCTCGCACAGCGCGTACCGCTATGCCTTCCTGGAACTGGACGGCACGGGCACGGTGCGGCTGGGAGCCGCTCCAGGCGATGCCTACATAGACGGCGCCGCCTACCGTGACCACGAACCTCTGGATGCCCAGTTAGCCTTCCGGCTGACCTACAATCCATGGGGGATAAAGTCCTAATCGCCCTACTTGAAACTCACAAGAACTCTTGCTCTTCACTATGGGCAAATTGCCAAATGCATTTGAGAGATATTAAAGGGCAGAACTAAACGTCTGGCTGGTTTTAAGAAACTTAGTTTTTATTTTATTACCCACATGATAAAAGATTGCCGAGATGAGTTTGTTTAATTTGAAAATCGCAATGGTTACTTCAACATATCCTCGATACCAGGGTGATGGGGTAGGTTCATTTATTCATTCGCTGGCTTGTTCGCTATCCCGTCTTGGACATGAGGTGCAGGTATTCGCGCCTTTTGATCCAGCTGTAGATCCGACTTGGTGGCCGGGGGTAAGTGTTCAGCGCATAAAATATATTTGGCCTGATACTTGGTCTGTATTAGGGCATGCACGTTCTCTAAAAAATGACATGAGTTTAAAATGGCACGCTTTTCCGCTTGTGATTTTGTTCAGTTTGTTAACAATCAGACGGTTATATCCTCAGATAATACAAAGTAATTTTGATGTTGTTTATGCCTCTTGGCTTGTTCCTAGCGGATTTATTGGGGGTGTTGTTAGGCACTTGACAGGCGTTCCAATGGTTATCCATCTTCATGGTTCTGATGTTTTCGTCGTTGAGCGGTACAAGATTCTACATCCTTTTGCACGTTTTGTATTAAACACAGCAAATCATGTCATTGCTTGTAGCACCGATTTAGCTACTCGCGTTATCCGTTTCGGCCTCTCGGCCGAGCGTATTACCGTGATACCCTATGGAGTGGATGCTGAACGATATATGTTGGCCGATCAAGTTTTAAATCCCTTTGCGCAGCTATTTAAGGATAAATCTTGGAAAGTAGTCATGGGAATGGGGCGGTTAGTTCCCAAAAAGGGATTTGCGTATCTTTTGCGAGCTGCGCCAATTATATTGAGCCGTTTCCCAAACACTTTGTTTGTTATCGTGGGCGAAGGGGATTCACGCTCCCAACTTGAGGCTTTAGTTAAAGAGGAAGGGATTCAGAAAAATGTGCTCTTTGTTGGTCGTATTCCTTGGGACCAAACGCCGGCTTATTTGAAGATGGCCGATGTATTTGTCGTGCCTTCTATTAGGGATGAGGCCGGTAACGTGGATGGATTGCCAAATGTCTTGTTAGAGGCTATGGCTGCAGGTTGTGCGATTGTGGCAAGCCGAATAGGTGGCATACCTGATGTAATCCATGATGGTGAGAATGGATTGCTTGTGCCCCCTAAAGATGAAGTTGCTTTAGCAGAAGCAATTTGCTCTCTATTAAGTAATGAAAGGCTTCGTCGGCGGTTAGGGGAAGCTGCTCAGAAGACAACAATTACGCAATATAAATGGATGCAAATTGCAGAGCGGATAGAGGCGGTATTAAAAGCAAGCGTAGGGAGATTATAAAGCAGCAGTATAGATTTTCAACTTGTATGGCAGTAGGGCCCGCTTTTATATTGGCAAAGTTAGCGAATTCCAAGCCTGAAAATAAACTTTAAACTAAAAAGGTTTTGGCTCTTCCCTTCCAATGATCGGAGATTTGGGGTATACTATTCAAGGGGGAGGAAATCCGAAAAGGGGGTGGAGTAAGGGAGGTTTTTCTCCCACGTCGGGAAGATTGCCTGGAATACTTGAGGAAAAAGCGGTGGAAGGAAGGGGTGAAATGCCCCTATTGCAGTTCTTTGAAAATCTGGGTGGATGGTTAAAGTATGAATGTCGTGAGTGTGGGAGGTATTTTAACGACCTTACCGGGACGATTTTTGAGCGCCATCATTTCCCTATTGAGGAGATGTTTTACATTTTGAAGGAAATGGAGGCAAAGTCAACTCTCCAGATTTCTGAGGAATTGGGTCGGGATTATGATTCTAAGTATGCCCGGAGGATTTCCTTGGAAGGAGTGGTGGAAGTAGAAGAGGTTTATGTTCATGCTGGGGAGAAAGGGAAGAAAAGGGATGTGGGCCGGAGGCGGGGGTTGAGGAAAAGGGGGAGGGGGACTTGGGAAAATGACAAGCCTCCTGTTCTGACAATTGTAAAAAGGGGGGTAGAGCCGGAAGTTTGGTTCTGTGTGGTGGAGAATTTGAAGGGGGTAAAGGTGAAACTGAAGGAGTGGATTGGGGGTGAGGTTGTGCTGAACACCGATGAATACACGATTTATCATGGGATTGCGGAGGAGATTGAGGGGTGAAATCATAGTCAGGGGGATGGGCAAAGGGTGAAGCTCATGTAAATGGATGTGAGAACCGGAATGGCTTTCTGCGAACTTTCTTGAGGAAGCATCGGGGTGTTTCAAAGACGTATTTACAAGGCTACTTGGATTTTTTGAGCCTTTTACTCAATGAGAGGGGAAGATGATTTGCTCTCTTCTCCTCCGATTATTTAAGGACATGAGCCAAGGTCTTTTTTGACACAAAAGAATGGTTTTCAAAATCTAAAAGGAACTTAAACGCATGATATAAGGGAGGTTTAATCAGCTGAGTATATCCATGATGCACCAAAATCTTTATAGCGACAAACGTCTTTTTGATCCTGTATCGCGTAGAAATAAGGCTCACAAAGTAATAGCTGTATTATCCGATTACCTTTCTATCCCTTTAACTTCCTTAAGTTGTTTAGAAATTGGTTGCTCGGTTGGAATAATGACCCAATATTTTGCTCAAACATTCAAGTGGGTGGTAGGTCTTGATATAGACCAAGACGCTGTGAGATTCGCTATTTGCGAAAGACCTACCCAAGCTAGATTTATAGTAGCAGATGGTGCTTATTTGCCATTCAATGATGAAAGCTTTGATGTGGTTATCTGTGCCCAAGTATATGAACATGTTCGTAATCCGATGGGGTTGGCCAGAGAAATCTGGCGTGTACTTCGCCAAGGAGGTGTTTGCTTCTTCAGTGGTCCTAACAAACTATCTTTAATAGAAGGACATACTGGTTTACCGCTGATTCAATGGCTTCCAAGACGGTTTGCTGAGTTTTTAGTGTACTTGCTTAAACGGGGAAGAAAGTTTGATGTAAATTTAATGACTTATTGGGAATTGCGAAGACTATGGCGCGATTTTTTGATTGTGGATTACGGCCCTACCTTGCTTACGAATCCTGATCGATTTTCGCTTTCTGAAGAGGTGCCACGATTATTTGCATGTATACCTTACATTGTTTACCAATGGTTAGCATTTGCCCTCCCTAATCTCAATTGGGTGTTAATAAAACCAATAAAAGGAGACTAATGTGCCGCGAGTTTTTCTGGATGCTTTAGGAATAAATCGGGTGGGAGGACCCAGGACGGCTATCCTGAACACTATTAAAGCACTGCCCTTAGTTGCCTCGGATGTGGAATTTGTGGTTTGTCTTAGCCAACCTGAGCCTATTTTAGCTGATATACCGCAAATCAAACAGATAATTATATCTTCATCTAATCGGTTTGTAGCACGTTTAAAATTATGGGGGGTTTTACCTTTGCTTACAAAGCGTTTACATATTGACCTCGTCCATTTTACCAAAAACCTGATGGTAGATTTCTTACCTTGCCCTCGAGTAGTGACTGTACATGATTTAACGACTTTGAGATTTCCAGAGACTCAGAGCTGGTTAGATGTTATCTATTGGCGCTGGATAGAACCCGCGCATCTTCGTAAAGCTGATGGTATTATCGCTGTATCTCAGGATGCAGCCAATGATTTGATGAAACTTTATCGCATTTCTCCTCAGCGTATTTGGGTTGTGCGTTGGGCGCCCGATGATCGCTTCTTGCGCCCCATAAAAGAAGAAAAAATTCAATACATTCGTTTCAAATATAATTTACCTACTGATTATATACTATTTGTTGGTATCTTGGCAAAGAAAAAGAATCTCAAAACTTTATTGCATGCTATACATGCTTTACATAAAAGGGGTGAGGATATTCATTTGGTGATTGCTGGTCGTATTTACCCGCAGAGCGATGCATCTGGTGATTTGAATCTGTGCAAGGTTCTGGGATTGTCTAAACTCGTTCATTACCTTGGTGAGGTGCCAGATGAGGATTTGCCAGCTCTGTATGCTGGGGCCAAAGCGTATATTATGCCTTCTTTACATGAAGGTTTTGGCATTCCGTGCTGGGAAGCAATGGCTGTTGGTACACCAGTTATTGCTAGTAGAAGGGGCGCTTTACCCGAGATTGTAGGGGATGCAGGACTTTTAATAAACGACCCGCTTAATGTAACAGAGTGGGTCGAGGCAATTCAACAATGTTTGAAGGATGAGCGGTTACGTGCTACACTGATTGAACGTGGCTATTACCGTGTAAAAGGCCGAACATGGCGGACAGTTGCAGCGGAGACTTTTGCAGTTTATCAAGCCATTTGTCCTTCGTTGCAGAGTATCCAAATCGAACTGCCTATATCTTTATAGGAGGTGCTCTTTGAGGTTAAATCAATATGTTGGCCCTGCAAACTATTCCGTAGAATATTTTCTTACAGAAGCTAACGGATGGGCAGAATATCTATATAGCAAGGGGCTCATACTTCCACCACGATTACGAGCTGTCTGGAACTACCTGGATATAAAACCAGGCATGTTGGTTCTTGATGTAGGTTGTGGACGAGGAGAAATTCTCGTACATTGTGGATTGCATAATGTCCAGGCGGTAGGTATAGATTATTCGCCTGTAGCTTTGAAATTGGCTTGTTATTCTATAAGAGAGATTATCACGACAGAGAAGGACTTTAGAATCCCAGGTCTCGTTTTGGGGAACGCGCAATGGCTGCCTTTCCCAGACAATGCCTTTGAACGGGTAATTATGAGCGATATTGTTGAACACCTATATCAAAGCGAACTGGAATCTGCTCTAAGGGAGGTGCATCGGATATTAGCACCTGGTGGAATGCTAGTCGTGCATACCATGCCTAATCTATGGTATTATCGCTATGGATATCCGTTATTTCGTTTGGTACAAAAACTTCGAGGCATTCAGTTGCCTGTGGACCCGCGTGAGAGGTATCGCTTTCATGAAGTCCATGTTAATGAGCAGAGCCCTCGTTCGCTGAATGCGACCCTTTCCCGGATTGGCTTCTCTCGATGGCGTGTATGGTTATACGATTACAGGGATTACGCTGGCTATCCCCCTATTATGCGTTTTGCTATGCGCTTGCTAACACGCTTACCCGGCGTAAAGCAAATCTTTTGTGATGATATTTTTGCTATAGCTTATAAATAGTGACTTCTAAGTTTCATTCTAATGTTAGATAAGGTAGGATATCACTTCCAGAGTTTCTTCCATAGTACTGAATTTACCGAGCGATATTTACATTGGATATTGACCTTGGGAACTCTGCTGGTAAGCATTTGGTTTATTAGCGGAAAAGTTTATTCTGAATGGAACACTATATCTGCCGCGCGTATTGCTCCTGATATCCCCCGATTGCTGATCTCCTGGCTGTGTATTACCGCCTCAACTCTCTTGGGGGCTTGGGAATGGACATTGTTGGTCAATGCTTTAGGAGGGCGTTTGAAAACCATTACTGGCATGCGAATACATTTGCTCTCTACGCTTAGTAAGTATATACCAGGATATATTTGGCCTTATTTTAATAAAGCTCATTTAGCAGTTCGTTATGGTGTTCCTACTAATATAGCTATATTTAGTGTAATAAGCGAAATAGTTATAATTTATATGACCGGAATTCTGATACTACTCTTGAGCTTGCTAATTAATGGGTTAATAACGGAAACAGCGAAAAACACATGGGCAGAGGTGGGGTGTGTGTTTGGGTTTCTTATAGTTACTTTTGTGCTTGGTTCTCTTGGGACAAAATATAAAATTATGGTCAATTGGAAAGGGGTAGTTTTTGTTATAATCGCAGTCTCTTTAACATGGTGCTTGTTGGGATTCGGTTTTTATATGCTGGATACTTCTATTAAACCCTCCTCGGGGAACCCATGGAAATTATTTGCTGGGTTAATTATTGCTCTATTAGGAGGGCAACTGGTCTTGTTTGCCCCTATGGGTGTTGGTGTACGTGAAGCAATCTTTGTAGCCATTTTGGATACAAACAAGCCAGCTTGGCTGATAGTTATGATGGCTTTAATGCTCAGATTTGAAATGATCTTCGGGGAGATTGTTTCAACACTGTTTGCGGTAACATGTGAGGTAGTAAAGAGAAAACTGAATAACTCAAAAGGGTGATTGCCACTAAAAGCTTGATCGGCCTATACTAATATTGAATTAAAAAACTCTTCAGGAGGTGATAAAATGAAAAGAGCGCTTGTTATTACAGCTATAGTAATGTTTTGGGTGATGGCCCGCCCAGTTAGTCTACTTTATGCATTCCCCGGTGGAACATGGGTGTCGGGCGTGCAAGTAGCCAACTTGGAAAATACTGAAGCTATTGTGCATATTGATTTTTATAACCAAGATGGCACTATTGCATTAAGCTTTGATGGCGGGACAATTCCTGCTAATGGCTCTAAAACATGGTATTTGCCCGCACACATTCCTGGTTTACCCAGTCCGTTTATCGGCTCGGCTGTAGTGAGTTCAGATAAACAGGTTGCAGCAATTGTCAATACTCAGTTCCCATCGGGCTCCAATCCAATGCGGGTAGGTACTAGCATAGGTGTTGGTTCCGCACAGGCAGCCCCTATTATGTATGCGCCACACCTGATGCGGGGTTATTACGGCTGGAATTCATATTGTGCAGTGCAGAATACTGGTTCCAGTGCTGTGACGGTGAAAGTTTCATATTATAATGCTGCTGGTTCACTGGTTTTGACAAGGACGCAAACTATCCAACCGTACGCTATGTATATATTTGATCAGGAGACGGAAACAGGTTTGCCCTCTGGGCAATGGTACTCTGCTAAGTTTGAGGGAGATGCTGAACACCCGTTAGCAGTAGTATGTAATTTCTACAATTCAGGTGTGGATGCAAATACTGCCCAATTCCATAGTTATAATGCTATGGGGGTTGGTGCCCAGAAATTATTCCTTCCCAGGATAGTCAAAGATTATTATAACTATCAGAGCGGGTTCAAAATTCAGAACATCGGTACCGAAGTGCTAAGTGTAACGGTAAAATACTACTTTGGTGGAAATGAGTATGTACAAGTATCCCCGGATATTGGGCCTGGTCAAGCCTGGGGGGCTTATATGGGGGCAGCAGCGCAATTACCGCCTTCTATGGCAACGGTCAGAGGAAGTGGTTCTGCAGTAGTAGAAGTGAATAACCCGACTCCTAATAAGCTAATCATCGGCATTGTGAACGAAGATAACCGTGTAGATCCAGCAGGGCGTGGAGTAACTTACGAAGCAGCTTTGCCATCCGAGGCCTCTGATACTTTAATCTTCCCACAGGTCACTTCTGAATATTATGGATATTGTAGTGGTATCCAAATCCAGAAGGTAGAACCAGGTGAAGCGAACTGTACTTTGAGCTTTTCTGCTTCGGGACCTATAGCTGCTTTTCAAATGTCAGGCATTGTTTTAACCGATGCTAACCCTTCTTATAGTCTGTTTGCACCTAATGCTACAGGCATGATACCTGGTCCTGCTAATGATAACTATAATGGAGCTGTAACAGTCAGGTGTACAGGGGCAAAGATTGTTGGTATTGCCAACCTCTCATTCCGATATGATCGTGACAATCGCTATGGCAATCTATTAGGCGATACCTTTACCACTGCTCGTGGTATAGCTAAGTAACTCGCAAAAAACCGTTATAACCAAGCCACCTGCTGCAACAGGTGGCTTGGTTTATTATTTGGAGGGCAAAAGTATGTTGCGTGTCTATACATTTTGGGTGTTGAGCATTATTTTTATCCTCATTCTTGCTGGTTGCAAAGTGCAACCTAAGGAACACATGAAAAGCTCTATTTTAACTACACTCGTTGGCAAGGAGACAATTAATTCGATTAGTCCGATTGAGACTCCAATGGTTGGGCTGATGTATTGGAACATTACGCCTGCTCCAGGTAAAGCTATCTTGCGAGGCCGTGTTATAGTACAACCACACTTCCTATTAGGTGAATTATATTTAGGCAAAGCAGTACCTACCAGCGATCCAAATGTAGATTTGGTTGAGTTGGACGAAAAGACAGCTCCTCGCGCAATCATTAACCGCGCGACGGGAGAATTTATCTTTTTAAACGTTGAGCCCGGCAAATACGGTCTAATTGCTTGGGGACCAATGAACTCTATTCTCGTCAATGATCCCCAAACGGGTTACACACTTTTTGTAACGCTTTTATCGGACCAGATTATTGATGTTGGCACATTAATTATTCCTTAAAAGAACCAAGTTGGAGACAGGGTAATTATGCATTGTAAAATTCCCGACATTTGGCAAATATCTGCCGAATATGATATGTTATTCAGTGAATGCGGCCTTCGTGAGACAGATAGTTTCTACCAGTGGGTCCTTAGATGTTTATCTCCTACCCCTAAAAAATCCATTTTAGATGTTTCCTGTGGGGAAGGTCATCTTCTCAAGTGGGCTATTCAACTTTACAAAATGGATGCATGGGGCATTGATTTATCTACAGTTGCTTTGAGAATCTCTCGCCAAAATTCATCCCAAGCCAAACTGGTGCAGTGTGATGGAATTTATCTTCCTTTCCCTGACAATATTTTTGATTACATAACTAACTTGGGAGGTTTGGAGCATTACACTGACATTCTACAGGGGGTTAAGGAAATGGCAAGGGTTTTAAAGCCTGAAGGGAAGATAGCCATTTTGTTACCTAATAGTTATTATTTAGTGGATATTATATGGTGGGTATGGCGTACTGGTTACGGCCCATCTCATCGGCAGCCTCTGGAACGATTCGCAACAGTTGGGGAGTGGAAGGATGTTCTAAGTGAGGGAGGTATTGAAGTTATGCACACGTACGCATATAACTTCTGCTTTCCCAAGAGTAAAGACGACTGGCAATGGTATAGAAAACGACCAAGTAGGTTGCTCAAATTGCTTGTAGCACCATTTGTGCCTTTTAACCTCTCCTATTCCTTCCTTTTTATTGGGCGCAAAAAGGTTGTTGTTAAAATATAGATGATTATGCTCCGCTAAACTTGTTAAGCACTAATATCACCGCCGAATACTTCCCTCTACCGGCAACAATTGCCCCTTCATTAAATGAAAAAGCTTACCAAATCCCTTATCCCCTCACCTCCTTTCTATCCCCAGGACGCGGGTTACGGGGAGGACGAAGAGGATTCCGGTGTGGTGGAGGTTAAGGTCGCCGGTGATTTTCTGCGTGGCTTCTATGATTCGCTCTACGGTTTCTTCATCCCGAACAACGGTGAAAAGGGTCCGGTGATGGAGTTCGTGGGCGCCAAGTAGGTCACGTATGGAAGGGACAAGCGGTAGGTCGTCCCGGATGGCTTTCTTCAGCCGCGCTAAGCCCATGCTCTCTAAAATCGTCGCCCCAGAAGCCCCCGCCTCTTCCCACGCTCGGAGAACGTCTGGACATTGCTCGGGATTGTCCAGAACTAAAACTACTAAGTAGGCCATCGTTTGCCCCTCCTGAACTAAAAACTTGCCCCGGTTTTAATCACCTTAATCCTGACCCTCTCGCTCTGAGGGCACGGGTTCGCCCTCCGCCGAGGGTGAGCCTCGGTAAAGGGCCCGCAGTAGTATGGGGGTCACTAAGGTCGTGGCTAAAACGACCAGAATTACACCCGCAAAGGTTTCTTGAGCAATCTGGCCGCTTCCCACCATTACCGTGGCTACAATCAGGCCAACTTCCCCACGGGACATCATCCCTACCCCCAGCCGCAAGGCGTCCTTGAAGGAGAATCCACCAGCTAATCCACCTAAGCCGCAACCGATGATTTTGGAAAGCATCGCTACGCCAATCAAAGCCAGGGCAAACCCAGCGCCGCTTAAGCCAATAGCACGGGCGTTGGCCTCCAGCCCAATGTTGACAAAGAAGATGGGCACAATCCAGGCATAAGCCAAGGTGTGCATTCTGTCTAAGATGTGGTGATGCAAGGGCGAACGGGCAAAGGCTAAGCCGGCTATAAATGCACCAGTAATGGCTGCTATCCCTCCGAACGCCTCGGCAGCCCAGGCAAAGAACAGCAGTACGACCACAACTAAAGCCATGACTCCTTCACTGATGGGAAGTTGCTCTACACGGGCCGGTAAGTGGGGGATTAAATTCGCTCCTACCCAGATGGCCACGGCCAGGAATAGGAGCATCCGAACCAGAACCCAAAGGATTGACCAGAGCCCATTCCCCCCGCCGACCAATGCGCTGAAGATGGAGACCAATAGGATTACCAAGATGTCGTCCACGACGGCAGCGCCCAGGAGGGCAACCCCTACTTGGCTGCGCAGGACGCCCAGTTCCATCATCGTCTGAGCCGATATGCTCACGCTGGTTGCAGCCAATATCAGGCCAATTAATACCCCATCCAACGGGGTGAAACCGAACAGGAGCGAAAGCCCAAGTCCCATAACGATGGGGAAAATGACGCCTAAGACTCCAGCCCATATTGCAGGACGCCCCGCCCGCCGCATGGCTTCTATATCTACCTCTAAGCCAGCGATGAACATCAAGAAAAGGACACCCAAATGGGCTAAATAGCGTAGCGTCTCTTCCAAGTGGCCCCCAGCGAACAATGGCCAATGAAGCATATCCAAAACCGTCGGCCCTAAGATGAGGCCGATGAGCAGTTCCCCAAGCACTGCCGGCTGCCCAAGGGAAGTGCTAAGGTAACCAAAGGCTTTGGCACAAAAAACAATTATGGCCAGAACTAACGGGAACTGGAGCATAGGATCCATTGGTTCCCTCCCTCAGCGCAGATATCGTAGCCAAATGTACCCCGTTGCCAGAAGAAGGGAAACGAAAGTCGTTAGCACGCCGTAGGCCAGGAAGGTCCAGAAGCGTATAGGGTGGCCACTTCGCTCCGCCAGCGAGGCCACTACTACGTTGGCCGAGGCCCCTACCAACGTAGCGTTGCCACCTAAGCAAGCCCCCAGCGCCAGCGACCACCACAATGGCTCCAGCGGCATCGCTTGCCCCAGGCTCTCCACCAGCGGTATCATCGTCACCGTGTAGGGGATGTTATCAACTACGCCGGAGATCAGCGCCGACATCCAAAGTAACACCATGGAAGCCAGACGGACATTTCCATCCACTAAGTGCAGTGCAGCTTGAGCCATTGCCCGGATGATTCCGGTCTGAACCAGCCCCTCTACAACGATGAACAGGCCGGCGAAGAAGAAGAGGGTGGTCCATTCCACCTCCCTGATGGCGTGGTGCGGGTTTGTTCGGGCCCAGATAAGGAGGATGGTCGCTCCGGCTAAGGCTATGGTGGCGGATTCCAAATGCAGCGCCCCGTGGATTAGGAAGCCGAAGATTACCACGCCCATCACTATGACCCCTTTCCGCAACAAGGGCCGGTTGGTTATCAATTCTGCAGCTTCCAAAGCGGAGAGGTCGGCAGCGTGCACCGGACGGGCCTGCAGTTCCTTCCGGAACATGAGCCAAGCCAGCCCCAGGAAGGACAAAAGGATAAGCAGGCTAATGGGGCCCATGTGGGCGAGGAAGGTGGTAAAGTCAATCCCCGCCGCACTGCCGATGAGGATATTCGGCGGGTCACCGATGAGGGTGGCCGTCCCGCCGATGTTGCAGGCCAGAATCTCAGCGATGAGGAAGGGCAGCGGGTTCAGCCGCAGTTGCTCGGTCACAAAGAGAGTGACCGGCACCACCAGCACAACGATGGTCACGTTGTCCAGGAAGGCCGAACTGAGCGCGGTCACCACACAGAGGACGAGGAGAATCCGAACTGGTTGCCCTCGGCCCAGCCGGACGGCCTGGACCGCCAGCCACTGGAAGAGCCCCGTCTCCCGCAAGATGTTGGCAATGACCATCATTCCCACCAACAGGAAGATGACGTTCCAGTCTATGGCGCGGAACGCTTCTGCTTGAGTTAGGACCCGCAGGAGAATCATCGCCACTCCGCCTAACATGGCCGATACTGTCCGGTGGACCCGTTCGGTGACGATGAGGATATAGGTGACGATGAAGATTATGGCGGCGACCCAGGCCGGGTTCATCACTCTTCCTCATTTTCAGCATCACGCTGGGCCAGGCAGTGGGTCAGCAGGCCCAAGAGGTCTACATACTTCACCACGCGGTACGCTTCATCTACGACCGGCAAGCCGGAGAGGCGATGTTCGTGCATGAGCATAAGTGCTTGCTTGAGCGTATCCGTCTCTTTAACCCAGACCGGCTTCTGCATGCCGTCGGCGGCGGTGCGGATGCGGGTTTTTTCTACGAACTTTGCCACCTGCTCCAGGTCAGTAACCTCCCGCAGCAGTTCTTCGGGGAAGATGTAGAGGAGGAGGTCTTCGGCGATTGTGTGGAGGTCCAGCAGCCCAACTAAGCGGCCGTCTTCGGCCACGACGCAGGCAACTCGGACACCGGGGTGGGCGGCCAGGGCTTTGGCCACCTCATCCAGCGTAGCATCAGGTGGGACAGTGACTGGTTCCAGGCCGACTGCTTTGGCGATTTGGCCGATGCGCATTTCCCTCCAGCCAGGGCAGACAGGGTAGGGTGCGGCCTTTTCAGGGGCCTTAGGGTATTCTTTCCGGAGCCCTCGGGCTTCGGCAACGGGCAGGACCAGGAGGATGCCACTGTTGGGGCGCTCAAACCCGCCCACGGCTCGCTCCGCCTCGGCGATGGCACGGGCCAATAGGTCTTCATCTTCTATGGCGGTTAAGATGGTGCGGCGGCGGATTTCCTCGGCCTCAAAGAGCCGTTCCAGTGCGCCCAGTCCGAACCGTTCCAGCCAGGTGTGGGCCCGGTATGCGCCGACGCTTTCCAGGATTGTAGCCCCGGGCACCCCGGCCTCCCGCCATGCATGCAATAGGTCCGGCAGTGCTTTGAGGTCATCCAGTATGACAACCAGTAGGTAAGCCATGGGCTTTTCCCTTGGTGTTAATTTTAGCTTTCTTTTCATTCGGGAGCAAATCGGTTTCGGGAACGGGACTTAAGGCTCGTGAGGGCACATCCCCCCAACCTACTGCCAGGGGGCCTTGCCCCCTGGACCCCCCGTTTTTGCCCACCCCCGTGGGCTTTGGGTTTGCCGGCGTTTTGGGTCCCACTCATGACAGAGTGACAGGAGTTGGCAACTTGTCCACTATTTTTGTTCTGGGGGCACATCCCCCAGACCCCCTGCCAGGGGGGCAAAGCCCGCCTGGACCCCCGTTTGCCCGCCCCCGTGGGCTTAGGGTTCGCCAGCGTATTGGGTCCCACTCGTGACAGGGTGACAGGAGTTGGCAACTTGTCCACTATTTTTGTTCTGGGGGCACATCCCCCAGACCCCCTGCCAGGGGGCAAAGCCCGCCTGGACCCCCGTTTGCCCGCCCCCGTGGGCTTAGGGTTCGCCAGCGTATTGGGTCCCACTCGTGGCGGGGTTGCTAATGTGGGCAACTCGCCCCCTTGTTTTATTCTGGGGGCACATCCCCCAAGCCCCCTGGGAGGGGGCACAGCTCCCTGGACCCCCGTTTGCCCATCCTCTGGGCGGGATTTAAGGGGTTGGCTGTTCGCCCCTAATTTTGGTTTTGTGGGGGGGCACCCCACCCTTGGCCCCAATTGCCCCCTCGCAAGAGGCTAAATAAGCATACTCTCGTCGGGGGCTCAATTGGACAAGCTCGGCAAATTGGTGTATTATAAAAATCCAGAAAATCATTGCTCAGGAGGTGGGCATTGCCTAACACTAAATCGGCGGAGAAGGAGCTGAGAAAATCTCAAAAAAGGCGCCTTAGGAACATGTACTATCGCTCCAGGGCCCGCACTTTCGTCAAGAAGGTGCGCAAGCTTTTGGCCGAAGGGAAAATTGAAGAAGCTAAGGAAGCACTCAGACTTGCTATAAGTGCCCTGGACAAAGCAGCCGAAAAGGGCGTCATCCACAAAAACAATGCGGCCAGGCGTAAATCCCGCCTGATGAAGTTGTTTAATTCCTACGTGGCAAAGGCGGCCGCTTAAATCAAGCCAGAAATTACCGTTCGTGCCCCGAGGGTTAGGCCCGAGGGGCTAATTTTTTGCTATGATGGAAAAGCCTTTGGTTTTAAGCTTGGAAGACCCAAGATGCCTGGACCCCTCATTAGTGGGGTTCAAGGCTTCTAACCTGGCCAGGGCTTTGAAGGAAGGATTCCCCGTCCCGCCAGGCTTTTGCCTTACTATTTTCGCCTCCCAGCTCTTAAGGGAGAACAGGGAATTGCCACAGCTCAAGAAAGAGATAGAAAAGCACCTCCAAAGCCTGCCCCCAGGCCAATTGGCCGTCCGCTCCTCCGCTACGGTGGAGGATTCCAGCTCTCTCTCCTTCGCTGGCCAGGCTTCCACTTTCCTCAACGTCCCCCCCGAACGTTTGGACGAAGCAATCACAAATTGCCTCGCTTCTCTGAATAATCCCCAGGCCTTGAGCTACCGCACTTTCCATAATTTGCCAACTGGGGAGATGGCCATCCTCATCCAGTTGATGGTCCCGGCCGAAAAAGCAGGGGTAGCTTTTACCCGCGACCCTGTCACAGGGGAAGAGGTTGTGGTTATAGAAGCAGTGGAAGGGCTTGGAGAAGCTCTGGTAAGTGGTGCAGCACAGCCGGAGCGGTATCAAATCGGGAAAGGGGAAGAACCACAGGGAGGGAAAATCTTATCGGCCCAAGAAGTAAAAGAAGTAGCGGAAATGGCTCTGGCCTTGGAAAGGACGTTTGGTTCCCCTCAGGATGTGGAGTGGTGCTATAGAGAGGGCGAGCTTTTCTTGCTTCAGTCAAGGCCGCTTACAGTTGAAGGGTCGCTCCGCCGGAAAGCTTGGCTGTTCTTCACGGAGCCTGGAGGGGAAGAAACCTGGACCAGCGGTTTCTTCAACGAGCGTTTTTCCGAGCCGTTATCCCCGCTCGGTTGGAGCATCATAAAACCGTTAGTGGAAGAGCTGGCTTTCCGTGACCCCTTGCGTTACATGGGCTTTCGGGATGCGGAAAAGCTGCGGGCAACGCGCCTCTACTTCGGGCGGCCCTACGTTAACTTGGCCATTTTTCAGCGGATTTACAGGCCTTTCCCCGATTTCTTACTGCCGGAAGGGGCAAGAGGTTACTTTCCCGATGGAAACGCCGGGCTGCGCAAAGCAATCCCCTTACCCCTCCTTTTCCCGATTTCCTTGCTGCGCTACTTCTTTCGCGATCCCCTGAACTGGTCGCCGTTGAACTGGTGGGTTTGGAAGCGCTACACTTCGCTCCATCGGGCCCAATTGCAATCTTTACGCTCAGCTTTGGATTCCACTGATAACCCGGCTGAGTTGTGGTCTCTCATGGAAAAAGCGCAGGCTCTGAACCACCGGCTTCTCTCCATTCACCGTTGGAGCCTCACCTGGGCCGACATAAGCTATGGCCTTCTCAAGCTTTTCCTTAGGTTCTGGCTAAAGCCGCGGGAAGCCACCAAAGTCGCTTCGGAGCTTCTTTCCGGCTTGGGCACAAAAACGGCCGATATGGGTCAAGCCCTCCGGGAATTGCTTCACAGCCCTGAGCAGGAAAAGGCTCTGAGGGATTTCCTCAGAGTCCACGGGCATCGCTCCTTCTCTCTGGACATTTACCGGCCCACTTTTGCCGAGGAGCCTGAGCAAGTGCTCAAGCTGGCCTCTTCCCTTGAACCCAGGCGCGAAAGCGGAAGGGCCAAGCCCCTGGTTTTCCGTGACCCCTTCAGGGGGGTCCTTCTGGCTCTGCTTTTGGCTTTGGCCAAGCCTTACGCCCTCTTGAGGGAAGAGCAGCGCTTCTATTGGCAGGAAATCCTGGCCTTTATGCGCCAAACGGCGTTGAAAATCGGCAAGGTGCTGGAGAATCAGGGCAAGCTTAGCGATGGCTCCCTCGTCTTCTTCTTAACCTGGGGCGAGCTTAGAGAAGCCTGCCTTGGCAAGCCCGTCCCCTTACCTCTGGCCCAAGCCCGGCGCGCAGTCTTCAGAGAATTGGAGGAGGCAGACCCGGCAGCAGTTTACCCTCTCTTCCTCCAGGGGGATAAGCCTATGGGGGAAAAAGCGGCGTGGGAGGGGATACCGGTAAGCCCGGGGATAGCTTCGGGGCCGGCTAAGGTCGTTTTAACCCCCTCTGGGCTGGATAAAGTTCAGCCGGGCGATATCTTAGTGGTTAGGGCAATAGACCCCGGTTGGACGGTAGTTTTTGGGAAGATAAAGGGGCTGGTAATGGAGGTTGGTGGGCAGCTTTCCCACGGTGCCGTAGTTGCCAGGGAATACAACATCCCGGCCGTAACAGGTGTAAAGGGGGCTACGTCAAACCTAAGGGATGGGCAAGAGGTAATTGTAGATGGTTACACTGGCAGGGTAATTCCGCAATAAAATGGGTGAATTGCCTTTTGCCCACCCCCGTGGGCTGGGGGTTTGCCGACGTTTTGGGTCCCACTCGTGGGCGGGTTTCGTGGAGGGACACCCCCCCACGGCCCCCCGCCATGGGGGCTTCGCCCCCCTGGACCCCCCCGATTGCCCACCCCCGTGGGCTGAGGGTTTGCCGGCGTTTTGGGCCCCACTCGTGGGCGGGTTGCTAATGTAGGCAACTCGCCCCCTCTTTAAAAACTCTGGGGGGACACCCCCCACGGCCCCTTGCCATGGGGGTTTCGCCCCCCTGGACCCCCCATTTGCCCACCCCCGTTGGCTGAGGGTTTGCCAGCGTTTTGGGCCCCACTCGTGGGCGGGGTTGCAGGGGTTGGCTATTTGCCCCCTGATTTTGTTTTGTGGGGGCACATCCCCCAAGCCCCCTCCACCCCCCAGTTTAATCAAGGTCGGCGCAGGCCGACCTTTTTCAAAGAGGCTGACTTCAGTCGGCGTGAACGGGGCACATCCCCAGACCCCCCGCCATGGGGGCTTCGCCCCCCTGGACCCCCCCCGATTGCCCACCCCCGTGGGCTGAGGGTTTGCCGGCGTTTTGGGCCCCACTCGTGGGCGGGTTGCTAATGTAGGCAACTCGCCCCCTCTTTAAAAACTCTGGGGGGACACCCCCCACGGCCCCTTGCCATGGGGGCTTCGCCCCCCTGGACCCCCCATTTGCCCACCCCCGTGGGCTGGGGGTTTGCCAGCGTTTTGGGGCCCACTCGTGGGCGGGGTTTCGTGGAGGGACCCCCCCCCACGGCCCCCCGCCATGGGGGCTTCGCCCCCCTGGACCCCCCCTATTGCCCACCCCCGTGGGCTGGGGGTTTGCCAGCGTCTTGGGTCCCACTCGTGGCGGGGTTGCTAAGGTGGGCAACTCGCCCCCTCTTTAAAAACTCTGGGGGGGACACCCCCCACAACCCCCCGCCAGGGGGGCTTTGCCCCTTTGGACCCCCGCTTTAATTAAGGTCGGCGTAAGGCCGACCTCTGTCAAAGAGGCTGACTTCAGGCAGCATAAAAGGGGTTTTGGTTGCGCCTCACTCTGTTCCGTGGTATAATAACAGCGGAAAAAATCGGGCCCTTTAAAAAGTTAGACCGCTGCTGCTCCCCAAGGGCTTTTGGCCCTTTCTCCTCCCTTTTATCCTCCAGGCCAAGGGCCTTTCCCCCAAGAGGTTCGGGGAGAAGATTCCCCCAGCAAGAAGCCTTAATGCTTAAGTCCTAACTCCCCAAAGGAGGGGAAGAGATGGCAATTGAAAAAGAAAAGCTCCTGTGGATGTACGAGAAGATGCGCACCATCCGCGCCTTTGAGGAGAAGGTGGCAGAGCTCTTTGCCGCCGGAAAGATACCCGGCTTCGTCCACCTATACATCGGCGAAGAGGCAGTGGCAGTGGGTGTGTGCGCAAACCTCCGAGATGATGACTACATCACCAGCACCCACCGCGGGCACGGCCATCTTATCGCCAAAGGAGGAGACCTCAAACTCATGATGGCCGAGCTTTTCGGGAAGAAGACTGGCTACTGCAAGGGGAAGGGCGGCTCCATGCACATCGCCGACCTGGACCTTGGTATCCTGGGGGCCAATGGGATTGTAGGCGGGGGGTTGCCCATCGCTGCCGGCGCAGCCTTGGCCGCTAAATACCAAGGGACCGACCGGGTTGTAGCCTGTTTCTTCGGGGATGGAGCGGCCAACCAGGGCACCTTCCACGAAGCCCTCAACATGGCCTCCATCTGGAACCTCCCCGTAATCTTCGTGTGCGAGAACAACCATTATGCTATCTCCCTCCACCAGCACAAGCACATGCATGTAACCGATATCGCTGAAAGGGCCAAAGCCTACGACATCCCCGGAGTAGTGGTGGACGGAAACGATGTCATCGCCGTCTACGAAGCAGCTGAGGCCGCAGTCAAGAGGGCCAGGGCAGGGGAAGGCCCCACCCTCATTGAGTGCAAGACTTACCGCCACCGTGGCCACTTTGAAGGCGACCCCATGGTCTACAGGCCCAAAGAGGAAGCCGAAGAGTGGAAGAAGAGGGACCCAATACCCCGCTTTGAGGCCAAGCTCCTGGAGATGGGAATCCTGACCCCTGCGGATATAGCCAGAATCCAGGAAGAAATCAAGGCCAAAGTGGAAGAAGCTGTCCGCTTCGCCGAAGAGAGCCCTTACCCTGAGCCAGCAGAAGTCCTCCAAGACGTTTATACGGAATGAAAGGAGGCTGAGATGAGGAAACTTACCTTTGCTCAAGCCTTGAACGAGGCCCTCAGGCAAGAGATGAGGCGTGACCCCACAATCTACGTAGCCGGAGAAGATGTGGGAAAATATGGAGGCATCTTCGGGGTCACAGCCGGCCTCTTGGAGGAATTTGGAGAAGAGAGGGTAAGGGATACCCCCATCACCGAAAGCGCCATCATAGGGTCGGCAGTGGGTGCAGCGGCAGCCGGGCTTCGCCCTGTGGTGGAGATAATGTTCATTGATTTCATCGGGGTGGCTCTGGACCAGCTATTCAACCAAGCTGCCAAGATGAAGTACATGTTCGGTGGGAAAGCCAAGCTCCCCATAGTGGTCAGGACCACCTGTGGGGCAGGGATGAGCGCTGCCGCCCAGCACTCCCAGAGCCTTGAAGCTTGGTTCATGCACATCCCTGGCCTCAAAGTTGTGGCCCCGTCCACCCCGTACGATGCCAAAGGCCTCCTCATCTCCTCCATAAGGGACGATAACCCGGTCCTCTTCATTGAGCACAAGATGCTCTATGGCATTGAGGGCGAAGTCCCAGAAGAGCCTTACACCATCCCCCTGGGCGTTGCTGACATCAAGAGGGAGGGGAAAGATGTGACGGTGGTAGCCACAATGGCCATGGTCCACAAAGCCCTTGAAGCAGCCGAGGACCTGGCCAAAGAAGGGATAGAGGTAGAAGTGGTTGACCCCCGCACCCTCTCCCCGCTGGACAGGGAAACCATCATTAACTCGGTCAAGAAGACCCACCGCCTGGTAATCGTACATGAGGCAGTCAAGCAAGCAGGGCCCGGGGCTGAGATTGCGGCCACAGTGGCTGAGGAAGCCTTTGAATACCTTGACGCTCCCATCAAGCGCGTAGCTGCTCCATTTACACCTGTCCCCTTCAGCCCTGTGCTGGAGAGCGCCTACATACCAAGCAAAGAGAGCATAATCTCAGCCGTCAAGGAAGTGATAGGAAAATAAAAACTTGAGGGGGGAAGGCCTGGCCTTCCCCCCTTATTTGTAGGAGGATAAGCGATGCCCGTAAGTAAGGAGACCCTTATAGAACTCTACCGGACAATGCTCAAGATTCGCCTCTTTGAGGAAAGGGTCGCCGAAATCTACTGGGAAGGCAAATCCCCCGTCTTCAACATTGCGGCCGACCCTATCCCCGGAGAGATGCACCTTTACATCGGAGAAGAAGCGGTGGCCACAGGGGTATGCGCACACCTCAGGCCAGATGATATGGTAGCCGGGACCCACCGCTCCCATGGCCACTACATAGCTAAAGGAGGGGACCTTAAGAAGCTCATGGCAGAGCTTTTCGGGAAGAAGACCGGGCTCTGCCAGGGCAAGGGTGGCCACATGCACCTCTTTGACGCCAACCTCCACTTCGGGTGTGGGGGGATTATCGGTGCTGGAATACCCCATGCCGTTGGGGCCGCACTGGCTTTCAAGATGCAGGGGAAGGACAACGTAGCAGTGAGCTTCTTCGGCGATGGGGCTGCCAATATCGGCGCCTTCCACGAGTCCCTGAACCTGGCTGCCATATGGAAACTCCCGGTAGTCTTCATAGTGGAAGACAACCTCTACGCCATCTCCGTCCCCAAGAGCAAATCCACTGCTGTAAAATCCAATGCTGAACGTGCTGCCGCTTACGGGATGCCGGGGGTTCTGGTGGATGGGATGGACGTGATGGCCGTTTATGAGGCGGCCGGCGAAGCCCTCGCCCGGGCCAGGAGGGGAGAAGGTCCTTCCCTCATTGAGTGCCTCTGCTACCGCTACAAGGGCCACTTTGAGGGCGACCCCCAGCTCTACAAGCCTGAGGGTGAGGAAGAAGAATGGCGCAAGAAAGACCCCATCCCTAACTTCAGGGCTAAGCTCATAAAAGAAGGCATACTTACCGAGGAAGAGGCGGCCAAAATCCAAGCTGAAGTAAAAGCCCTTGTGGATGAGGCGGAGAAATTCGCCCGCGAGAGCCCCTGGCCTGAGCCGGAAGAGGCCCTAAAGCACGTTTTCCTTTGAAAAGGAGGGATAGAAAATGGGTGAGCGGATAATTTCCATGTACGAAGCCATTGCCGAGGCCATAGCTCAAGAGATGGAGCGAGACCCCCGCGTCTTCGTGATGGGAGAAGATGTGGGGTTCTATGGGGGTATTTTCGGCGCCACAACGGGGCTTTGGAAAAAGTTCGGCGATGAAAGAGTGAGAGATACCCCCATCTCGGAGATGGGCTTTGTTGGAGCTGCCGTCGGAGCTGCCCTGGAAGGGATGCGACCAATCGTAGAGGTCATGTTTGTAGACTTTACCGGGGCTTGCTTTGACCAAATCCTCAACCACATGTCCAAAATACAGTACATGTCTGGGGGGCAGCTCAAGGTGCCAGTGGTGCTCATGACTGCCATAGGTGGTGGCTACAACGATGCTGCTCAGCACTCCCAGTGCCTTTACGGCCTGTTTGCCCACCTCCCCGGCCTCAAGATTGTGATACCGTCCACCCCCTACGACGCCAAGGGACTGATGATACAAGCTATCCGCGATGACAACCCGGTCATGTACTTCTTCCACAAGGGCTTGATGGGCCTCCCCTGGATGACAATCATAGAAGCTACTTGGGCCCCCGTCCCCGAAGAACCCTACACCATCCCCTTCGGAGTAGCTGACATAAAGCGTGAGGGGAAGGATGTAACCATCGTAGCCGTAGCCATGATGGTCCACAGGGCTTTGGAGGCCGCTCAGAAGCTGGAGAAAGAAGGCATAAGCGTGGAGGTAATAGACCTGCGCACCCTCGTGCCCCTGGACAAAGAGGCTATCATCAACTCCGTCAAGAAGACACATCGCCTTCTGGTAGTGGACGAGGACTACCTCAGCTACGGGATGAGCGGGGAGATAGTGGCCATCGTGGCCGAAAATGCTCTGGAATACTTAGATGCACCACCTAAGCGCGTAGCTGTCCCCGACGTCCCCATCCCTTACTCCAACACCTTGGAAGACTTCGTCATTCCTTCAGCTGACCGGATAGCGCAGGCCGTAAGGGAGCTGGTGGGTTAGAGGGGCTTACCAGGGGCTTCCTCCAGGATTTAAAGGGGGAAGCCCCTTATAAATCTTTCTGGAGGGGGAAAGACATGGGAGCACAGAAAATCGTCCGCGTTAACGCTTTTACAGGCGGCCTCATAGGCCCAAGTATCCCAATGGTAGGCCCAGTAGCCGATGGTGGCACAATAATAGCTGAGACTGCTCCAGGATGCTGGGGTCCCATGATTACCCCTTCCTTCAAGGGCGGGCACGAAGTCACAACCCCGGTAGCCGTAGAAGGAGCGGAACCAGGGGACGCTATCCTCATCCGGATTAAAGGGATAAAAGTTACCTCCTTGGCTACTTCTTCAGGGGTTATGAGCATAGTGGAGGGGCGATACAAAGGTGACCCATTCGTGGCCAGGTATTGCCCTAACTGTGGGACGGAAAACCCACCTACGCGCCTTGAAGGCATAGGCCAAGAAGCTGTCAGGTGCGCAAATTGCGGGGCCGAAGTAAGCCCCTTCAGAGTCCTGCATGGATACACCATAGTCTTAGACCAAGAGAAAAGCGTGGCTTTAACCGTAAGCCCTGAAATCGCCGAATCCCTGGCCAAGGAAGCGGCCAAAGTGATGGCCTTGCCTAAGAACTCGGCTCAGCACCCAATTGTGGCTTTCTACCCCGCTCACATGCCTGGGGTTGCAACCCGAATACGCCCCTTCATAGGTAACATTGGCACCATCCCCAAGAAGGACATACCTGATTCCCACAATGCTGGAGATTTCGGCCAGCTTTTGGTGGGAGCTCCGCACCAGTATAGCCTAACCAAGGAAGAGCTTGAAGATATCAGGACTGACGGCCACATGGACATAGATTCGGTCCGCGAGGGAGCTATCCTCATATGCCCAGTGAAAGTCCCTGGGGGCGGGATATACCTGGGCGATGTCCATGCTATGCAAGGTGATGGAGAGCTTGCAGGCCATACCACGGACGTCTCAGCTGAAGTCACCCTTGAGGTGAAAGTAATCAAAGGGCTCGGCAATGAAGGCCCGATACTGCTTCCGCCAGTGGAAGACCTTCCACCTTTGGCCCGTCCTTTTAGCCCTGCAGAAAAAAGGCTTATAATGGAGTTAGCTGAAAAGTTTGGCCAAAAGGAGGTGGAAGAAGCCCTTCCCATCCAAATGGTAGGCTCTGGACCGAACCTCAATGAAGCAACCGAGAACGCTATCAGCCGACTGGCTAAACTCTTTGGCCTGTCCAAAGAGGAGGTGATGAACAGGGTCACTATCTCTGGCGCAGTGGAGATAGGGAGATTGCCAGGAGTAGTGACCGTAACGATGTTAGTCCCGGAAAGCAAGCTTGCGGCCATTGGCCTGGCGGAAATTGTCCGAGAACACTACGGGTTTTAAGGAGGAGCCTTGCTTGAAAAGACCGTAGGTATCATCGCTAACCCAGCTTCAGGTAAAGACATAAGGAGGCTTGTGGCTCATGGCTCCGTCTTTGACAATCAAGAGAAGGTGAACATTGTTCGGAGGGTCCTTCTGGGCTTGGAAGCCGCTGGGGTGGAAAAGGTCCTATACATGCCCGATTACTTCGGAATCGTGCCTAAGGCCCTGAGCGCGGTTAAGCTTTCCATGGAAGTCTGCCCACTGGATATGCCCATCTATGCCGACCAGAGGGATTCCACCCTGGCGGCTTCCCTCTTAGCCGAGGCTGGAGCAAAATGCATAGTCACCTTGGGAGGCGATGGCACAAATAGAGCCGTAGCTAAAGCCTGCGGAGATGTGCCCCTTGTCCCTATCTCCACGGGGACAAACAACGTTTTCCCTTTCATGGTTGAAGGGACAATAGCCGGGTTGGCGGCCGGAGTTGTAGCCGTAGGGGCCGTTGAAGTAAAGGAAGTAGCCCGGCCCACTAAAAGGCTGGAAATAGAAGGGGAGAACGGGGAGCTTGTGGACATCGCTCTCGTTGATGTTGTGGTTTACGATGACGTCTTCATCGCTGCCAAAGCTATATGGGATATGTCCAAAGTTCGGGAGATAATCCTGGCCAGGGCTTCACCTGGGAACATAGGCCTATCCTCCGTAGGAGGCTGCCTTTACCCCAATGCCTTGGATGAAGGGCACGGGGTTTACATAAAAATAGGGCCAGGACGGAAAGTCCTCGCACCGGTTGCCCCCGGCTTGATAGAAGAAGTCCAGGTAGAAAGTTGCTCCTTAATCGGCATAGGAGATGCAGTGGAAATACACTGGAAGCCTTCAATTTTGGCCCTGGATGGGGAGAGGGAAGTGGAAGTAGGACGCAATTCCGTCTTCAAAGTCCGCCTCACGGGGAATGGGCCAAGGGTTGTGGACATACCCAAGGCCCTGGAAGAAGCAGCCAGGAGAGGTTTCTTCACAGGAAGGGAAACATGAGCTTGAAGAAATTCATCGTGGAAATAGGCCAAGGGATTGACCAGCACGGCCAGGATCCCACCAAAGCGGCCCGCAAGGCCGTAGCCGATGCTATATCCAGAAGCTGCTTGTGCGGCCTTGTGGAAATAATCGGCCTTAAGGACCTGAACCAAATAGAGGTTGAGGTCTTGATAGCTTGCCCTTACCCTGAGAGAGTAAAAACTGAAGAAGTCTTAGAGGTTATCCCCTTCGGCCGGAAAAGGCTGGAGGTGGTAGAAGGGGGAATGATTGCCCGCGGGATATACCAGCCAGAGCTGGGGGACAAATCCGATGAAATCCTGGTAGCCAATGCGGCCGTTACTGTTTGGGTAAGCATGGAGAAGGAGGGATGAGATGGCAGTAAAGGTAATCATGCCCAAACTTGGTATGGCCATGACTGAAGGCACTGTGGTCAAATGGCTCAAGCCTGATGGAGCCAGGGTGGAGAAAGGGGAACGCATAGCGGTAGTCATGAGCAAGAAAATCACCTACGAAGTTGAAGCCCCGGCTTCAGGTATCCTTCGGCACGCTGCGGCAGAAAAAGAGGTCAAAGCCGTAGGAGAAGTTATCGCCTACATAGCCGAGCCAGGCGAGGTCATACCGGAACTGGAAAAAGCTCCGACTGCTCCTCCCGTAGCTGAGGTGCCCGTTGAGGCCCCGGCCCCTAAGGAAATTCTGGCCACTCCAGCGGCCAAAAGGCTGGCCAAAGAGCACGGCGTTGACCTTTCTCAGATAAAAGGCACGGGCCCTGGGGGCCGGATTACTGAGAAAGACGTTATGGCCTTTGTGGAGGCCCGCAAAGCTCCTCCACCTCCCCCTCGGCCACCTGCCAAAGTTATCCCCTTCATCGGTATGCGCCAGGCCATAGCTGAGAGGATGACCCAGAGCCTACAGACTATGGCCCAGGTCACCATAACTACTGAAATTGATGCCACGGAACTGGTCCGGATGAGGGAACAGCTCAAGGGAGAATTTGAACTGACCTATACCGATATGGTGGTCAAAGCGGCTGCCATCGCCCTCAAAAAACACCCACTCCTCAATTCTACCCTGATAGGGGACGAAATCCACCTCTTAGATGAAGTGCACATAGGGGTAGCGGTAGCTTTGGAAGGAGGACTTATAGTTCCGGTGGTTAGGGATGCCGATAAAAAATCCCTCAGAGAAATAGCAGCCGAAACCCGCAGGCTTGCTGAAGGGGCGAGGGCAGGCACCCTTACCGTTGATGAAGTAACCGGAAGCACCTTCACCGTCACAAACCTTGGTATGTACGGGGTTGACATCTTCACCCCCATCATCAATCCGCCCGAAGTGGCTATCCTTGGGGTTGGAAGGATTGTAGAGAAGCCCTCTTTCCAGCAAGGCCAAGTCGTTCCCAGAGCGATGATGCACCTGAGCTTAACCTTTGACCACCGGATTGTTGATGGCGCGCCCGCAGCCGAATTCCTTCGGACCGTGAAGGAACTTTTGGAGAACCCATACCGCCTTCTCCTTTGAAGGAGGACGAACGTGACGAGCTTCACCCAAGAACTGTGGGCCAGCATTGAACCCATCTACCGAGCCATCCTTTCTCACCACTTCCTCAAAGGTCTGGCTGATGGGACTTTGCCTGAAGAAAAATTCCGCCTCCATTGGGGGTCCAGGGGGGCGAAGCCCCCATGGCGGGGGGTTGTGGGGGGGGTCCCCCCACGAAACATTAAAGGGGCGAGCTTGCCACATTAGCAACCCCGCCACGAGTGGGACCCAAAACGCTGGCGAACCCTCAGCCCACGGGGGTGGGCAAACGGGGGTCCAGGGGGGCGAAGCCCCCATGGCGGGGGGCCGTGGGGGGTGTCCCCCCACGAAACATTAAAGGGGCGAGCTTGCCACATTAGCAACCCCGCCACGAGGGGGACCCAATACGCTGGCAAACCCAAAGCCCACGGGGGTGGGGAAAACGGGGGGGCCAGGGGGCGGAGCCCCCTGGCGGGTGGTTGTGGGGGGTGTCCCCCCCACGAAACCTTAAAGGGGGCGAGCTTGCCACATTAGCAACCCCGCTGCGAGTGGGACCCAAAATGCTGGCAAACCCTCAGCCAACGGGGGTGGGCAAACGGGAGTCCAGGGGGCCTAAGCCCCCTGGCAGGGGGTCTGGGGGATGTGCCCCCAAAAACCAAAAGAGGGGGCGAGCTCGCCACATTAGCAAGCCCGCCACGAGGGGGACCCAAAACGCTGGCAAACCCTCAGCCCACGGGGGTGGGCAAACGGGGGTCCAAGGGGCGAAGCCCCCTGGCGGGGGTCTGGGGGATGTGCCCCCAAAAACCAAAAGAGGGGGCGAGCTCGCCACATTAGCAAGCCCGCCACGAGGGGGACCCAATACGCCGGCGAACCTTAAACCAATGGGGGTGGGAAAACGGGGGGTCCAGGGGGGCGAAGCCCCCATGGCGGGGGGCGTGGGGGGTGTCCCCCCACGAAACCTTAAAGGGGGCGAGCTGCCCACATCAGCAAC
>Ga0078972_1004097_pt1 | contig 41248 bp, 34 predicted proteins | sample YelNatPaOPGAMG01_FD_67568 | JGI IMG/M metagenome (GOLD analysis project Ga0078972, IMG submission 67568) | Hot spring thermophilic microbial communities from Obsidian Pool, Yellowstone National Park, USA - OP-RAMG-01 (SPADES assembly) (version 2) | ecosystem: Environmental > Aquatic > Thermal...
CTCGAAACAAAACGTTGCTTTCACGGCAACCTGATTTTGCAAGCCGCGCGCATCGATTTCTTCCACAAGAGCGTTGAGCAAACGCCTGCTACCGCGCAGGTAGCAGTTCGTTCCTACGCAAACGCTGACTTCCAACTGGGCTTCCGGAGCCTTACTGACCTCCACTGGCAAAGAGAAACCGCGTCTTCTGCTTTGATAGCGCGTGTGAAGTAGTTCATGGGACTTCGGGCTTGCGGGACTTCCGAGCAAGTTCCGGTAGCACTCCTGCACAGCTGGATTCTGATGCGCTGTATGAATCTCTATAGAACGATCGACGTCGTAAAGTCCTGCACTTCGTTTGTTGAGAACGGAGAGGCGCTTCATGACCGGCTGTCCGGCTCCGCCCACACATCCCATGGGGCACGCCATTACCTCAATTAGATCATAGTGCGCTTCGCCACGACGCACTTTTTCAGCCAAAGCGCGTGCAGCCCCTAAGCCGTGAACCACGGCTACGCGAAGATGACTTCCTGCGATCTGCACCTCAGCTTCCCGTAGGTTATCAGCCCCACGCACTTCCTGGAACTCAATCCGAGGAACATCAGAGGCGTAGTTACGAGAGGCAACGTAACGCAGAACCGCTTCCGTTACTCCACCACTACTGCCAAAGATGACCCCTGCTCCAGTTTTTTGGCCGAATGGTAAATCAAGGGACTCAGGTCGCAGGTGTGCGAGATTGAGTCCTTGGGCTTCAATCATGGAGATCAGCTCTTGCGTCGTGATAACGTAGTCCACGTCGCGAACGCCATTGGATGCAAACTCCGGTCGACGAGCTTCGAATTTCTTCGCTGTGCACGGCATGATCGACACCACAACAAGGTTCTCACGCGGAATGCCGAGCTGCGCCGGCAGAACAGCCTTCGCTATCGATCCGAACATCTGCTGAGGTGACCGGCAGGAACTCAGGTGCTGAAGAAGATCGGGGAAGTACTGTTCCGCAAACTTTACCCACGCTGGACAACATGACGTGAACATGGGAAGAGTCCCTCCTTGAGCCTTGCGTCGAAGAAACTCGGTTCCTTCTTCGATAACGGTGAGGTCGGCAGCAAACGACGTGTCGTAGACATACGCAAAGCCCATCCGACGGAGAGCCGCAGCGACTTGGCCTGTTGCTGCTGTCCCAGGAGGTAAACCGTATGCTTCGCCCACAGCAACGCGAACAGCAGGAGCAATCTGTGCAATTACTTTCTTCTGCGGGTCCGCCAGAGCTCTCCATACATCCTCAACCTCGGAGCGAGGAACAATTGCACCCGTTGGACACACTGCCGCACACTGGCCGCAATAAACACATTCGCTTTCACTGAGCTTCTTTCCGAAAGATGGAGTAACTCTCGTATTGCTCCCGCGGAATGCGAAATCTATCGCGCCCACACTTTGCACCTCTGTGCACACCCGAACGCAGTCTCCACACAAAATGCAGCGGTTAGGGTTACGTTCGAGCGACGGGGAGCTTCGGTCGATATCATGGGCAGGGGTGACGGAACGGAATCGCACTTCTCTCACTCCAAGCCGGCGCGCAAGATCCTGAAGTTTGCAGGTCGCGTTTTTGGGGCACGTCGGACAATCGCGATCGTGGTTTGCCAAGAGAAGTTCTATTGCCACGCGCCGCATCTCTCGGATTTCAGGAGTGTTCGTGCGCACCCGCATGCCTGGTTGGGGCGCTGTCGTGCACGAAGTCACAATTCCGAGCCCTTCCACTTCGACCAAGCACAAACGGCATGCACCATAGACGCTCAAATGAGAGTGATAACAAAACGTGGGAATATCGATTTCCGCTTTTCGGCAGATCTCGAGGACGTTCCTCTCGCGCGCGTACGTTACTTCCATTCCGTCGATGAAGATTTTGTTCTTACTTTGCTGGGGTGTCATGGTTTTCACTCCTCTCTTGTCATGCGTAGCTCACGGCATCCAGTTTGCATGCTTCAACACAGGCACCGCATCGGATGCACAAGTCGGGGTTAATGGTATAGGGCTTCTTGCGCTCACCAGTGATGGCACCGACAGGGCATTTTCGCGCGCACACCCCGCAACCTTTGCACTTCTCGGGGTTGATAGTCGGCAGAGCCAGCGCCTTGCATTGCCCTGCCGGACACCGCTTCTTCTCAACATGCGCTTCGTATTCTTCTCGGAAATACCTGAGGGTTGAGAGCACTGGGTTCGGTGCCGTTTTTCCCAAACCGCAGAGCGAGCCTTTCTGGACTGTTCGAGCGAGGAGCTCGAGAAGCTCGATCGTATCTGTCGTTGCGCGCCCCTCGATGATGTCATCAAGGAGGGCAAGCATCTGCTTTGTTCCTTCCCGACACAGAACGCATTTGCCGCAACTCTCGTTTTGCGTGAACTGCATGAAGAATCGAGCAACCTGGACCATACACGTCTGGTTGTTCATGACGACGAGGCCGCCGGACCCGACCATGGCCCCAACGCCTTTGAGGCTGTCGAAGTCGAGAGGGAGATCAAGGTGCTCATGGGTGAGGCAGCCGCCCGATGGCCCACCAATTTGGACGGCCTTGAAAGCGTCGTCGCGAATTCGCCCACGCGAATCGGTCACCCCACCACCGATGTTGAAAATAATGTCCCGCAGGGTTGTGCCGAAAGGAACCTCGATGAGGCCAGAATTGGGGGTATGACCAGTGAGAGCAAAAGTTTTCGTTCCCGGGCTCGACGGCGTCCCAATTTCCCTGAATGCATCAACTCCGTTTCGAATAATGAGGGGCACTGTGGCAAGCGTCTCGACGTTGTTGATGACCGTGGGCTTTCCCCAGAGTCCGGCTTGAGCTGGGAAAGGAGGCTTCGGGCGAGGCATGCCTCGCTTGCCTTCGATGGAAGCAATGAGGGCAGTTTCCTCGCCACAGACGAAGGCACCAGCTCCTTCCATCACTTCGATATCAAAATCGTAGCCCGATTCAAAGAGGTTCTGGCCAAGGAGCCCGTAAGCCCGTGCATCGTTGATGGCTTTTCGGAGCCTTTTCACTGCCAGAGGATACTCAGCGCGGACGTAGATATACCCCTGATGTGCGCCGATCGCTCGCGCAGCTATCATCATCCCCTCGAGGACAGAATGGGGATTTCCTTCCATGACGCTGCGATCCATAAATGCCCCCGGGTCACCTTCATCACCGTTACAGATCACGTACTTCACCTCGCCGGGTTGCTTTCGGGCGGCTTCCCATTTAACGCCGGTTGGGAATCCTCCGCCGCCTCTTCCCCGCAAGCCGGAGCGCGTAATGGTTTCGCAAATTTGTTCGGGAGTCATAGCAAGGAAAGCGCGTTGCGCCGCCTTGTAGCCACCTATTGCAATATACTCAGCGATCTGTTCGGGGTCAATAAGACCACATTGGGATAACAATAAGCGTTTTTGCTTTGCATAAAATTGGATTTCTGAGGTGCGGACCGCTCGCTTGCGTGTTCGTGGGTCAACGTAGAGAAGCCGGTCAATGGCTTCGCCGCCCAAGAGCGTGCGCTCAACAATTTCCGGCACATCTTCAGGACGCACTTTCACGTAGAAAATATTTTCTGGTAGAATAGTGACAAGGGGTCCCATCTGACAGAACCCTTGGCAACCGCTCTTGGAGACAAGAAATTTCGCCCCGGGGCAGGTGGCATTTTCTTCGATGGAGTCTTCCTCCAACTTGAGCTCAACTTCGACGTCGAGTCCCCATCGCTCTATCTCTGCAACGAGTCGTTCATAAACCCGCAGCGATCCGCTGGCAACGCAGCCTGTTCCCGCGCACACGATTACCCGCTTGGTGATCGTGCTCAGGGCTTCCTTATAAGCACGTTCTAAAGCATCGAGATCGACTTGTGCTGCTACCGCGTCTGTCATTGTGCCTCCTCCTTTGCGTCGGTTTGCTGTTTCGTAGCCTCGACAAGCGCCAAGGCATCTTCGGGCGTGACGGTTCCGTGGACATTGTCGTCGAGAACCATCACGGGTGCCAGCCCACATGCCCCGAGACACGAGACCGTTTCGAGGGTGAACATCTGGTCATCGGTGGTGCGCTTTTGCTCGCTGAGACCAAGCCGCGAACGAAGGGCTTCGATAATCTTTTGCGAGCCCTTCACGTGGCAAGCTGTGCCATCGCACACACGAATCTGGTGTTTCCCCTTAGGCTCCAAAGTGAAATGGGCATAAAAGGTCGCAACACCGTAAACCTGGGCAGTAGAGAGTCCAAGAGCCGTAGCGACGAGTTCTATTGCTTCAGCGGGGAGATAGTGATATTCCTCTTGGACAGCTTGGAGAATGGGAACGAGAAGGTGAGGATTTCGCTCGAATCGATCGAGAATTTCGCAAACGCGTTCAAAAGAGTTCTTCTGAGTGGGTTGGTGAGGAGAACGACACGTGCAGACATGCATTGGACCTAAGTTTCCTCCTTATTGGGAATTTTGCTCTGATTGGGAAAAATCCCGAGCACGAGTGCACGGGTGAGAACAGCAAGGCTCGCGGAGAAATCCGCGCGCTCCACCAACACGTGAGAGGGGAGATGGAGCGGTGCGTGCGAGAAATTCCAGAGAGCTCGGACGCCCCCCTCAACCATCATCTCGGCCACCGACTGGGCAGCATGGGCCGGCACAGTGAGGATTCCCAGGGGGATGTGCCGCTGCGCAATGAAACTTTTGAGGTAGCCTAACGGGTAGACCTCTCTGCCGTGCACGACAGTGCCGATTTTTTCCGGCGCTACGTCGAAAGCCCCTTCGATGCGCACACCATGGTGAGAAAAGTCGTAGCCGAGCAGAGCGGTTCCCAGGCTCCCAACGCCGACGAGGGCTGCTTCGACAGGATTTTTCCACCCGAGAAACTCTTCGATGGCGTCAATGAGTTCATCGACGACGTAGCCCACTTTGGGTCGTCCGGAGACCCCGGTGAGAGCCAGGTCCTTGCGTACCTGAGTGGGGTCAAAGCGCAAGTCGGCAGCCATCTGGGTACAGGAGACGACCCGTTGACCTTCGCTTCGATAATCACGGAGGAGGCGAAGGTAAAGCGGAAGCCGCCGCACGGATGGGATCGGTGCGTTCTTTATTGGTGCAACTCTGTCGATGAGAAGAGGCACGTTATTCGGCTCTCCGGTGATTTCGTTGAATTCGAGATTTTTTTCTCGATTCGTCATGGTTTTACGCTCCTATTCAAGAAATATTTCCTTATTTGACGGTTTTCTGTCGATTTTTTTGTCGATCGACTGCAAACTGAGGCTTTAAATGCATTGTCAGGACGTGGCGCATCGAGACAAATAGAGAAATGTTTCTCTAATTCTGCCCAACAAGCTCATTGAGGTACGCCACAGCATCCTGCGGATCTCGACCATAACGCGCACCCAACGAGTCCGCAAAAGCAGCTTGGACTGGCGCTCCCCCAATTATCACCGGCACATCGAGACCAGCTTTGTGCAAGGCATCCACAACCACCGCCATCTGCTGCATGGTCGTTGTGAGAAGGGCTGACATCCCCACCGCCACAGGGCGTAACTCTCGGGTCACTTCCACAAACCGATCAGCAGGAACACTTGTTCCCAAGTCCACCACTTCCCACCCTGCCCCCTCGACAATCATCCGCACGAGATTCTTTCCGATGTCGTGAACATCTCCGAGGACTGTTCCTAAGACGAAAACTCCTTTGCGGGGAACGTCGGCTTGCCCGAGCCGCGGCTTGAGTATTTCCATTCCGGCTTTCATAGCTTTCGAAGCCATGAGTACCTCGGGAACGAAAATTTCCCCAGAACCGAATCGTTTGCCGACGATTTCCATACCAGCTGTGAGACCTTCCTCCACAATCTGCCTGGGATCGATCCCGTTTTCCAGAGCCTCGGCGACCTTTTCCGCCACACCTGGTTTTCCCAGCATTGACGGTGGATATTTCGAGGCAGCGTTGGCGTGCCCTTGGGCGACTAGCTCTGCAATTTCTGCGAGTAGTGACGACATCTCGTTTTCCTCCACACGCCCCTCGGGCGTGATGTGTTTTGTCGTTCATCGCCAGGCGAGAGCTTTCGGTGCGAGGGAGAGTTGCGGAGGTGTACGTACTACCATGCAAAGTTCCTCCAGCGCAAAGAAGGGGAAGTCACCATCACCGCCACTCTAGCCCACAAACACCACGAGGCTCCCCTCCTAGAGAGAGCCTTTTCTCTCACCTGTGAGCGAGCTTTTCGTAAACTTCACCACGAAGGTCAAGCACGTTTGGGTATTTCGTCTCCAGGGTCCCGCTCGTTGACTTACCTCCTCGCCCCTCGTGTCGCCACGAGTTTTCTCCGACACTCCTGCACGATCAGCCGATCGTGTCACCCCCATTTCGCAAAATCCACTCACACTTGCTTTCAGGTCTTTCGACATTCGGGATTGTGAATTTCTCCTCGTAACGGTGTCCTCAGGTAGCGAACGCCGCCATTTCAGTCCCACACTTGACACTCGCCCCGAAAAGAGCGTCGGAGTCTCGCCGTCACCTGCAAGCCAGGAAGCGCCGCAGCGCCGCAGCAACCTGGCCAAGCCAGAGTCTGTGGACATTCGAATGATGCGACAGTTCACCTACATGGCCAACAGTTCTCTCGCCGGAAGCTCAAACAACTGCTGCTTCGAGTGAGCACGGAGAGGGCGATACACGAAAGGCACAGTTGTAGAAAAGGTTCGCAACTTACCATTTGCTAATATTATTGATTGATTATTATATACCTATTTGTTCCTGGCTCGGGGCGCGCAGGTCTTCCGAGTCGGTCCTCACCTCGTTGCTCTTCCGTGGGGCGCTTACTGACTCTGCACCATAATGACCCGAGCAGAATCACGGTCGAAGACTTGGGAGATCGGAGAGATAAGACCTTGCTTCTCCTATGAGAAAAACTACAGAATTTAGCAATTAGCCACAAAAAAAGCGGCTCAATATAGTTCAGAGGGAAAAGGCATGCGCCGCGGGGCGTGTTTTTGGTGTGTCCTCCAAGCGATGTTGACATTTGTGCGCGCTGAGAGTGGGAAGAAAACTTATGAGCACAGGCAGGAGTTTTCGTGATGTTGCGAGAAACGTTGTCCTCGAGCTGTTTGCCTTCGCTGTGGCGGCGTTTCTCATCCTCGCGTTTTATGCGCCGCGGTTTTCTCATCCTTCGAGTTTCCTTTTAGGCGACGGACTTGAACAAAATGTTCCCCACCGCGTCTACGCAACCCATGCGATCCAGAGCGGGCGTTTGCCTCATTGGTCGGACGCAACGTTCGGCGGCTATCCTTTCCTGAGTGATCCTCAATCGGCAGTGTTCTTCCCTCCCTTTCTCTTCCTGGAGCTGATCGGTTGGATTCCGGATACATCGGCGCGATTCGATGCTCTGGCATTGGGCTTTGTGGTAGCGGCGGGGCTAGGAGCAGTTTTTCTCGCACGCACTCTCGGCATAAGAAGAACAGCTGCCGTTGCGGCTGGGGTCTTCTTTGCGCTCAACGGCTACATGGTAAACCACCTTTCCCACACTGTCATCACAAGCGCTATCGCAGCGAGCGTGTGGGCAATGGGATGTGGTGTCCTTGCTATGCGCTTCTTGAGCCTCAGTGCAGCTCTCGTTTCTGGTTTGCTCGTCGCCAGTTCGATTTTGGCTGGGCATTGGCAGACATCGATGTTTGGTTGTTTGGCCCTCGCAGCTGGATGCTGCTACCTTATTCTGCGCTCATGGTTCGCGGAGCGCAGTTTGCCCCTCGCATGGAGACGGATGAGACTCTTTGCGCTTATTTTTCTTGTCGGCGTCGGCGGTTCCCTTGTTCAGGTTCTGCCTACGCTTGAATTTTTGCGCCACTCGACACGTGAAAAGCTGGGGCTCGCGGATGCGCTTGCTTATTCGTTGCCTCTGAAACAGCTAGTGGGTCTTCTCATGCCTTCTCTCTATCAGCCCCTTGTCTGGCGCATCCCCCGCGAGAATCGCTGGGAACTATGCTGGAATACATGGGGCATTGATGGCGCCTGGGAGTTTCATTTCTGGATCGGGATTGTTGGGCTTGCTCTTGCTGTCTATGGGTTCTTTGTCTCAGCCAAGCGTCCGTCGAGCTGGTTCGTTATGGCAGTGTTTATTTTTACTCTTGTGGCTTCGATGGGTGAAGACTTCCCCGTCTATCGCTGGCTCTATGAGTATTTCCCAGGTTTCCGCCAAGTACGCATCCCACCGCGAATGCTGTGGGTTGGGGAGCTCGCACTCGCCCTCCTTATTGGACGAGGGGTGGAATCGGTCGAAGCTGTTCCTCGCTGGCCTTGGCGGCTCTGGGCATCGCGCTTTGCCCTTTTGTCAATCATTCTGGCAAGCTGCGCTGGTGTGTACCTACTTTTGTGGGCACTTATGCTTGCTGGCTCATGGACATCCGCCCTCGAAATGCTCTTCGTCATCAACCCTCAATACAGAATCGGAATCCACCGAAGTGAGGCAGACTTTCTTTCCGATATGAACCAACAACTCGTGCTGGGTCTGGCGATAATCTGTTTCACAGGCTTATGGATCTGGGGAGCTGGTCGTCTTCGCAAGCGCGGCAGAATCCTTGCCGTTCTTGCCATCGCAATGCTCTGGGGAGAGCTCACCCTCTATGGCATTTGTAAGAACACACGCGTCGGCGAGCCTGGCTTTTCCTCGGCGATCACGCCACTCCACGCGCTCATAACAGAACCAGTCAATGGGCGCCTTCACACTTGGATTCCGGGGCCGTGGGAAAGAAACACGGGGGAAGCATCCGGAATCCCCATGACCGTGGGGTACAATCCACTTGTGCTTCGGTGGGTGAACTCGCTGCGCCCGCTAGAGGAACCGACGAACGGTTTACGCAACCGGGAGAACGAACTCGACGTGTGGAATGCGTCTCACGTTGCCGTTCCTGGTAACATTTATGAGCAAATTCTCCCAGAGACCTCTAAAGCCGTCAAACTCACAACCGGGACCGGAGCAATTTATCTCGCGCAGGAGAGCAAAAACCTACGGGAGGAACTGACCATTCGGCTGAGTACGCCCGTTTCCCTCAAGAGAATTTACTTTGTGACATCGGCAATGGGCGTAGCGCTAGAACCCGATGGGACAACGGTGGGATTGGTCGAAGTTTTAGGTCCGCATATGGCCGAAGCCCCCTTCACAAGCATGCCTCTTGTCCTTGGTTCGTCCACTGCGGAGTGGAAGTATGATGATCCCCATTTGCGCCCTCGCCCCATCCATAAACGTCCGCTTGCGGCATACCAGGAAAAACGAGACGAGTCCAGCTCTGTGACGACCTATTTCCTCAGCTCGTTGCCCGTCGAGACAACTGCACCGTGTAGCGCTGTCCGTATCGTGTCGCAATTGAAGTCGCCACGGTTCCTTGCCGTGAGCCATATCGTGTTCGAGCCCACCCAAGGCGAACCCTTTGGCGTTCCAGCGATTGCGGGATTGGGATACAGCTGGGTTCCCTCTGCTAATCCGAATGTCTGGGTTTATTTTGCCCGCCCCACTGCTCTGGGCTGGTGTTGGATGGTACCGCAAGCACAACGCGTCAGTTACAAAAATGATTGCCGATGGGTGAAAGAACGTCTCGGGGATCCAGCATGGAATCCCCGGCAACTCGTGTGGATCGACAAAAAAGCTGTCGCATCCGACGACGAGGTAGCAAAGCGCAACGCCCATTCACCGGACAAATATGTCGGAACTGTCGAAGTCGAACACCCCTACCCAGAGTACTGGCGCATTCGTACCTCCGCAAATGACCGGGGCTGGCTGGTCATTTCTCAGACGTGGTACCATGGCTGGCGTGCGCTCATCGACGGCATCTCCGCTCCCCTCGTTCGGGCGGATGGGCCCTTCAGCGCACTTCACGTTCCCGAAGGCACCCACGTCGTGGAGCTTCGCTATGCTACCCCGTGGTTCTGGCTTGGGGCGTGTGTGAGTGGGGTTACGTGGTGCGCTGCACTCGTGGTCATCCTTTTGCGCACTCTCGTGCACCGCAGAACCAATCTCACGGACCACGTGAACCGAGATGCCCTCCGTTCCGCCGCTCTCTAGCACATTTTCTCTTGCCTGTGGAGACGTGGCAGCTTATGGCTAATTGGGCAGGTTGATCACAGGACTGCCGAGGCTAGAAGAAAGAAGCAGTGAATGGATGTAATTTCGTATAACTTGTTATGGCTTTGCTAATCTCCAAAAACGTCCCTACAATGAGGCATCACTAAGAGAGGACGAGATATCGTCTTTCACGTAGCGAAAATCGTTCGGGCAAAGGATGGCGTAGTCTCATGGAGGAGGCAAACCAGGAGAGCAAGACGGTGGAATCAAACGTCGTGAGTGGAAACCGCGGGAAGAATGAATGCCTCATCGTAGTCAGTCGGGGAGACCACATCGTTTGCGCTGCTGGCGACACCGAAACAATTTTCGGCTGCACGCCTGCCGAACTCCAAAACCGGTCGCTCCATCTCTATTTTCCCGCACGAGCATTTCACGACCTTGCCCTCGCGAGAGCAAATCTTCCACGCATCAAGACGTCGGAATTCCAACCAGCACCTCCCTTTCGGTGCGAGGTGGGACCTCAACCAGCGCATCGGAGAGAAGTAGAAATTTTGCCGTGGTTCAACCTTTCGCATGATCCAGGCGAGTATATTCTCACTCTTCGCACTACGACGCCTCGCGACACATATCTCGCCCAAGGGGTACAGCTTCTCGAAGAAGTGTTCGAGGCAGCTCCTGATCAATTCATTCTCTTGGAGCCAGTCCAGGACGCTAACAATCGAATTGTGGACTACCGCGTCATCACTGCCAACAAAGCAGCGTGCGACTTTTTAGGAGTGCCGGAAGGTTCCCTCCGAGGGAAACGGCTTCGTATAGCCTTGCCCGACTTTGAGCCTTCCTTCCTTACTCTCATCGAGAAAGCCCTACAAACCGGACAACCGCAACGGCTCGTCAGCTACACCCAAACGTTTGGCTCCCGATGGCTCGACGTCGTGGCATCTGCACCGCGCAGGGGGTTTGTCGTGGTCTACTTCCGTGATATTACCCAACAGGTCGACCGCGAGAACCAGTTGCGGGATCACACGAAATGGCTCGAGCATCTTTTCAATACTACCCCCACAATTCTGCATGTCCTCAGGCTCGACGAAGACACTGGCGAATTCGTTCCTCGCTGGATTAGTCGCAACATCGAGCTTCTCACCGGCTATACCGTTGAAGAAGCTCTCGATCCCGCATGGTGGCCCAAGGTCTTGCATCCGGAGGATAGAGACGCAGTGCTTGCTAAGTCGAGGGAAGTTCTCGCTCGGGGCGAACTCTGGCTGACGTACAGAGTTCGGTCGCGCTGGGGGCGCGACATTTGGATCGAAGACTACTCTCACGTCACAGAAGTGCGAGACGAGCGGCCAGTGGAAATCCTTGTGTCATGGACCGACATAACACGGCGAATCGTTCAGGAAGAGCAGGTGCGAGACTCCCTGCGAGCACTCACCAACCTCCGGGAAATCAGCCTCAACCTTTCGGGGCTCATGGATCTTCCAGAGATAGCGGAAGTGGCTGCTCGTGCATGCGTCGACAAAACTGGGGCACTGATTGCATGGATAGGGAAAAAGGAGCGTGATGGAACTATCCGTCCGCTCGGTTATTGGCCCGCCACGGGCAGTTTTGTTTGCAATGAGCGCTTTCGATGGGATTCTTCGCCGCTCTCCGTTGGCATCACTGGGAGATGTGTCAGGACTGGACATGAGCAGGTGGTTCACGACGCAGAAACAGATCCCACGGCGCAACCATGGCTGGAAACTCTTCGTAAAGCAGGAGTGCGTGGGGGATGCGCTATCCCTCTGCGACACGAAGGCGAAGTAATCGGTAACCTCACTGTGTACGCCGCAGAGCCGGGCTTTTTCACAGGTTGGCGCATCGAGCTTCTTCGCGACATTGCAACCATCACTGCAGGAAAGTGTGCTAGCGCAATTCTCCGCGAAACAGCCAACAAACGCCTCGCCATCATCAACACTTTGAGACGCATTGATCTTCAAATCGTCGAGGAACCTACTATTGAGAAAACATTCTCTCTCATCGCAACCGAGCCCAGATCGCTTCTTGGGGTCGATGCTAGTTCCCTGGTTATTCTCTCGGACGATGGTACATTGAAGTGGATTGCTGGCTCAGGATTTTCGTGTGAGGCACAGCAGTCCCCACAACTTATCGCTCCTGATGAAATACTTCGCGAGGTCACCGAGACCGGCAAAAGGGTAGTCGTACCTGATTTGCGTGCTGTCACCCGGAGTCGGTGCGCCAGAAAAGACCTTGTGACGAGGGAAGGCTTCGTCTGGTACTGTGCGGAACCGATTATCGCGGGCGACACTCTTATCGGGATTCTCGACCTATTCATGCGTCGGAACTTCGAGCCGGACAACGAATGGTTCACCCTGCTCGAGACGTTCACTTCGCAGTTTGCGCTGGGTTGGGAACTTGCACTTTCTTTTAGAGCGCTGGAAGATAGCCTCAAGGAAACAGGTCGTGCTTATGAAGCAGCAATGGTGGGATTGGTTCGCGCACTTGAGCTGAGAGACAATGAAACAGCAGGCCATACACTGCGAGTGGCAGAAATAACGCTGCGGCTGGCAAGAGAAGCTGGTGTTCCGGAAAAGGATCTTCCCCATATCGAACGTGGGGCCCTCCTACACGACATCGGAAAAGTAGGAGTGCCCGACGCAATATTGCATAAGGCCGGTCCTCTCACTGAGGAAGAATGGGCTATCATGCGCCAGCATCCTGTTTTTGCCCTTCAGATACTCGAACCGATCGAGTTTTTGCGTCCCGCGATCGATATTCCGTATTGCCATCATGAGAGATGGGATGGAAGTGGTTATCCGCGGGGGCTAAAGGGAGAAGAGATTCCTTTCGCAGCGCGGCTGTTTGCCGTTGTGGACGTGTGGGATGCGCTAACGAACGATCGACCCTATCGCCCCGCGTGGTCGCCGCAAGAGGCTAGCGCCTATCTGTGCGAGCAAAGAGGAAAGCAATTCGATGGGGCGGTTGTTGATCTCTTTTTCAAGGTGTACGGCAATCTTGGACCTGTGAACACAAAAGATTGGTCGACAGGGACATAGCGTTTTTCATAGGTAGAATCTTCGCTCAACCCGACGTGCCGCAAAAACGTTACTTTCCTTTTGACCAAATACCGCGGAAAGCCTGACGGGCAACATTCTCGGCGGCGTAATAGCTCGACGTATCCTGGTAGGGATAAAAATCCGAGGGCTCCACATAGCCGTATCCCTGCTCGAGAACAAACTGATTGAGTTGAGTTCCATCAGGTGCGATGACAACGCCAAGGATGTTCCCATCGAGATCGCGGAGCGGATCATCGAGGAGAATGCGAACTTTCTGGCCACGCGTCATCTCGCGCAGCTTGCGCGTAGCCTCGCGCACGTAATAGCGGATAACAGGATCGGGGTCGCGGTTGCTGAAGCACCGAACTCCCCGCAACCGGAGCGACTCGCCCGTGTCGAGCAAGAGCACGCATCGGTTAAGAACATCAACAACTTCAGCCTCTGCTGGTTTGTAATGAACAATCCCTTCTGGTGTGGTTTCTGTCTGCACTATAGTGCGCTCGTTACCTCGCCCACTGAGAGGTTCGATTGGCGGAAATGCCAACGTCGAGAGAATGAGCCGTGAGTATTCCACATCGCTGTAACGCGGTGGGATTTTGCCGACCGTAGGAGTTGGCGAGGGAACTATTTGAGTAACGATAAACGGGCTGAGCTCGTAGCCAGTGATGCGCTGTCTCGCGTAACGATCATAGATTGCATCGGCTTTGCGCGAGGAGCCAACCGCAAATTCCGACTTCGTCACTCGAGCGGACTGAGCGAAAAGCACTGTTGTGCAACACGCCATCAAGAAGCAGATTGAGAGGACAGCTCGCAAAACGATCCATTTCCCATGATTTGCCGAATGTTCAACACGCATTGTGGGCTTTTCCATGATTCAATTTCTTTACGTACGAGTATATGACCATAGAAGATTGAATCTGCAACGAAAGATTTCGCGCAAGGTGCTCTTTCCGTGGCATGCCTTTGCGCGGGAATAAAGCGCGAGCTCTGGGAGCGACATCAGTGGTATATTTGCGAAGAAAAGTCGAGTTTTGTGCGAGCCACCGACTCTATAATGCGGCGTTGAGTGATGAGGAAAATCTGGCGCTCTACGGACGATGCGCGAACCCGAGCGGGCACGGTCACAATTATACGCTCGAAGTGACAATTCGAGGCTCTATGGATCCACGATCGGGGATGGTCATGGACCTCAAAGAGCTGAAACAGATCATTGTTGAAGAGATTATCGAGAAAGTAGACCACAAGAACCTTAACACTGATGTGGATTTTCTCCAGGGCGTTATTCCGACTTCCGAGAACCTCGTTGTGTGCTTTTGGAAAATTCTCGAAAAGAGACTCCAAGGGCGATGCGAGCTTTATGAAGTGCGGCTCTGGGAGACAGAGAACAACGTCGTGTTCTACCGGGGAGAACCTGCCGAAGTGGTGAGGCACGGAGCTTTTTCGTCTCCGCCCACTCCACATTGCTAAGAGTAATTTTTTCGGCATGGCACTGCGAGAGCATCAAGGGAACCGGCAGTCAGCGCTGTGCGAGGATGTTATTTAATGGCATCGAGAAGCTCATCCGCAGTGCGAGGAACGAGGTGCGAACGAAGCGGCTTGCCGTCAGATTGGTAAAATCCGATCGTTCCGGCGCGGAATGCTTGAAGCTGTTTTGCAAGGTCTGGCTGGGTCCGCATATCGACCCGCACGCACACGAACTTTTCAGCAAGTAAGGCACGCACGCGCGGATCGCCCAGGATTTTCTCTTCGACGTACCTTCCATTGTCCGAATCAGGATTCGCGAAGAAAACCAAAATCTTCTTCTTTTGTGATTTCCCTGTCTGAAGAGCTTCCCCGATATCTGTTTTCCACGTTATGGGAGGGGCAGAAGAGGGAACTGAAGGACTTGCTGTTGCGGATGGCTGCCCCTTTCCCGCGGTGCCAGACGATTCCTTTTCGAGCCCAGGTTTTGCAAGCCCCAGCCAGATCTGAGCAGCTTTGTCGAGATGTCCTTCGAGAGCGCCACGGAATTCTGCAATTGTCACCCGCGCAGTGATTTCCGTGCCTTCCTTGAGCTTATCTCGAAAGGGGATTTGCGCCCATACGTTTGGCCAGACAGCCACACGGAGATTTCCCGTGCCATCCTTGAGCACAAAGGAATGAGGCGCCGTCTCTCTCCACGAGGGTTTGTATGACGTAATCACGCCCTGAATTGTCACCTCGTTGCGAAGATAGCTGCGATCGATATCAGCAATTGGAACTACGAACTTCGCCTCGGGGCGAGTAGTTTCCGAAGCCTGCTGCGCCTGCACCAACTCATTCGACAGAATCATGAAGGAAGCTACTAGGAATGCTCCAGCACACGGTCGCCGTAAGTTTATCATCACCGTCGCCTTCCCCTTCTTATACGTTAATAGTGTCGAATGCCATACGAGGATAGCAAGCGTCAACAAAATCCTGATGCCACAACCACGCGGGCTCGTCCACTGACCATAAGAATTTGCAACTTTCTCATTTACCTCTGATACAGCTGCCCACTAAAGTCATGTGACAAGCGAGTGGAATAGAATGAGGTCAGCTTCATGAGGACAAAAGAGGTTGTCGTTAGCGAAGGTCGCGTGCAAATCCGGGAGCAGGAGCTTCCTGAAACTCCAGCTCCAAAGCGTGTACGGATTCGAACGCTTTACAGTGCTGTGAGTCAGGGAACAGAGCTTCTCACCATTCGTCGCAGCGCGCTCGAGAAGGCTGCTGCCAAGCTGCTGGGATACCAGGTGGTCGGCGAGGTCGTGGCAAGAGGAGAAGGTACTCCTGACGTACCGGTGGGCAAACTCGTCGCCTGCTACGGCGCCCCTTACGTATATCACGGGAGTGTGCTCGATGTCCCTCCCCATTTGTGTTCCGTCCTCCCTGCTGGCGTTCCTCCTCAGGAGGCAAGTTTCTGTGGCTTGGGAACTGTCGCCCTCCATTCTGTGCGTGTGGGGAAGGTTTCTCTCGGGGACGTTGTGGCTGTAGTGGGGCTGGGAGTACTCGGGAATCTCGTTGCTCAGTTAGCATCTCGAGCCGGAGCACACGTGCTCGGCGTAGACACAAATGAAGACCGTATCAAGCGAGCAATTGAATGTGGTATTAGAGCTTTCCACAACTGGCAATCCCTCGAGAAGGAGGTCGTGGCACACTCAGGTTCAGAAGGTGCGGACGTGGTTTTTCTCGTCGCCAATGCGTGTGGGAACGATCTTCTCGAGCAATGTGTGGACCTGCTGCGTTTGCGAGGCACGCTGGTTATTGTTGGGAACACGGATGCAGTTCTCCCTCGCGAAGCGCTTTTCATGAAAGAAGCGTTCTTAGTCGTCTCGCGGGCGGGGGGACCTGGGCGTTATGATCCGCTGTACGAGGCAGAAGCCATCGATTACCCTTACGGGTACGTGCGTTGGACAGAAGGGCGGAATCTCCAGGAGTTCGTGCGTCAGCTCTCTCTCAAAAAACTGGCTTTGGAGCCGCTGATTACAACGATTGTCCCGATTGCAAAATGCGTGGAAATCTATGAGACACTCGCACGCGAGCCTCATAAGCATTGCGGGGTGCTCTTCGATTGGCGCGAGGAGAGCTGCGAGCAGTGAGCGATGTAGTCATGCACCCTGAAACGGCTGCGCTGGGCAAAAGTATCTCACGAGGTAGACGACGTCGTTTGCTTAGCTATGCCTCGCTTGCGACATTCATTTGTTCCGTTAGCCTCATGACTGTTCTCAGCGGATGCACTTTTTCGTCGGGGCGCGAAGAAGGCGCAAGGAAGCTACGAGTCGTTGCCACCACAACAATCGTGGGCGACGTCGTCGGCCGTGTGGGTGGCGACAAAATTGACCTCGACGTGCTCATGGGTCCCGGCATCGACCCCCACCTTTACAAGGCGAGCGAGGGCGATGTCATGCGCATCGCGCGAGCAAATGTTCTCTTCTATTCAGGGCTTCATCTCGAGGCAAAGATGGCTGATGTTTTCGAAAAGATATCAAAGAGGATCCGAACGGTTGCTGTGACGAAAGACCTTCCACACGATCGAATCCTCTTTGCCGATTCCGAGGGGCATACCCCCGATCCGCACGTGTGGTTCGACGTTGAGCTATGGAGTCACACTGTTTCCACTGTGTGCAACGCGCTGTCAGAAGCAGATCCCGAGAGTTCCCCCACCTTTTCGGAAAATGCGAGACGTTACCGCGAAGAACTCCTCGAATTACACAGATATGTCCAGGAAAAGGCTCAGCAAATTCCGCAACCACAACGAGTGCTTGTAACAGCTCACGATGCATTTCGCTACTTTGGCCGTGCGTATGGATTCGAGGTGATCGGACTTCAGGGCATCAGCACTGCAAGCGAAGCTGGTACGAACGACATTGATCACCTCGCTCGCTTTCTTGCTCAACGACGCATTCGCGCTATCTTTGTCGAATCCTCCGTTTCGCCACGCACTGTGCGAGCTGTTCAAGAGGCAGTACGCGCCCGAGGAGGAGAGGTGCAAATCGGAGGACAGCTCTTTTCTGATGCACTTGGGTCTCCTGGCACACCAGAGGGGACATATATTGGCACTGTGCGCTGGAATATCGACACCATTGTAAAAGCACTTGCCCCATGATCGAGAGAGAAAACAAGGATGGCACGATGAACCAAACCATTGCCGTGGAAGTGAGCGACCTCACTGTCGCTTACCAAAGCAAACCCGTGCTGTGGGATGTGGACCTCATAGTCCCACAAGGCGTCCTCATGGCAATAGTGGGTCCCAACGGAGCGGGCAAAACGACACTTCTCAAAGCAATTCTGGGGCTCGTTCCCGTTGCAGCAGGACAGGTACGAATTTTCGGCAAATCTCTCGCCGAACAAAGGCATCTCGTCTCCTACGTGCCACAACGAGGGAGTGTGGACTGGGATTTCCCAACCACGGTGCTCGACGTTGTGCTCATGGGGCTTTATCGCTCGATTGGATGGATTCGCCGCCCCAACAAAGAGCATCGCCGAAAAGCATTGGAAGCCCTGGAAAAAGTAGGCATGGCAGCTTTTGCTCATCGACAAATTAGTCAGTTATCAGGTGGACAACAGCAGCGAGTGTTTCTTGCGCGGGCACTTGTTCAACAAGCAGAGCTCTTTTTCATGGACGAACCTTTTCAGGGAGTGGATGCGACGACTGAGCGGGCAATTATTGCGCTACTGCAAGAACTCCGTTCCAAGCAAAAGACAGTGGTGGTGGTGCATCACGATCTGCAGACTGTTCCGGAGTATTTCGATTGGGTCACGCTCATCAACGTGCGTCGGATCGCGTGCGGTCCGGTTCAGGAAGTATTCACGGAAAAGAATCTTCGAGCGGCTTACGGCGGCCGCATTGCCTTCTTTGTGGAACGCCAGGCGGAGGGACAGAAATGAGGGACCCAACCGGTGACGCCGCGACGCTGTGGAATATCCTCACCAGCCCGACCCTTCTCACCGTCGCTGCGGGTGCAGCGGTGTTGGGCGCACTCAGCGGAACACTCGGCTGCTTTGCCGTCATGCGGCGCCAAAGCCTCGTGGGAGACGCCGTTTCTCATGCTGCCTTGCCAGGCATCGCCCTCGTTTTCCTTCTCACAGGGACGAAATCTTCTCTCGGGTTACTTATCGGCGCTGGCATTGCGGGTTGGCTAGGAATGCTTGCGGTGCTCGCAATCACTCGAACAACAAGAATTCCAGACGACACCGCACTCGGCGTTATTCTTGCAACATTTTTCGGATTGGGTCTCATGCTCCTGACCTTCATCCAGAAAATCCCCGATGCAAACCAAGCCGGGCTGGACACCTATCTTTTTGGGCAGGCAGCAACTTTGTTGAGAGAAGACGTCATGCTCGTGTCGGGAGCAGCTTGTGTGGCTTTTGGACTCCTTGGTCTCTTTTGGAAAGAACTGAAACTCGTTACGTTCGATCGTGAGTATGCCAGAACGGTTGGATTTCCCGTCCATGGTCTCGAAATGCTTTTGACTGTGCTTCTGGTCGGCGCAATCGTGCTAGGATTGCGCACGGTAGGCGTCGTGCTCATGAGTGCAATGGTTGTGGCGCCTGCAGCAGCGGCACGCCAATGGACAAATCGTTTTAGCCGGATGGTTTTGCTGGCTGGGGTGTTCGGAGGTCTCGCGGGAACTGCGGGAGCAATCGCGAGCTCGCTTGTCAGACATCTTCCCACCGGACCGATGATCGTCCTCATTGCGACAGGATGGGCAATCGCCTCGCTTTTTATTGGAAGCGCTCATGGGTTGGCGTGGCGCTGGCTTCGCATGCGCCTGCTTCAGAGAAAGCTCGCGGAGGAAGCTGTCCTCGTCAATCTCTACGAGCTGGCGGAAGCTCACGGAGATCTAGAGCATCCTCACGGAGAGGGAGCCATCAAGGCACTTTCACCCCCTAACGTTTCGGTCCCTAAAGCTCTCCAAGTTTTGAAAAAGCAACAATTGGTCCGTGAGTCTGCGAAAGGAACGTGGGCACTCACGGATAAAGGTATCGCCGAAGCCCGGAATCTTCGGAGTAAAGAGGGGGGCAAAGCATGACTAGTCCGCAGCTTGAGATTCAGTTGATCGCAGTTCTCGTAGCTGTCGCATGCACCCTCCCCGGCGTTTTCCTTGTTTTGCGTCGCTCGGCAATGTTGAGTGATGCCATCAGCCACTCCATTCTTCTTGGGATCGTGTGTGCCTATTTTATTGTGCGCGATCTCAGTTCCCCCATTCTTGTCGGCGCTGCCGCTGCAACGGGAGTACTCACTGTGGCTCTTATCCAAGCGTTGGAGCGGACACGACTCGTGCGCAACGATGCAGCGATCGGTCTTGTCTTTCCAGCTCTCTTCAGCATGGCAGTTATTCTCATTGCTCAGTACGCACGAACTCTCCATCTCGACACGGACAGTGTCCTGCTCGGTGAGCTCGCTTTCGCGCCGTTTAACCGCTTCGAAATTCTCGGGAGGGATGTAGGTCCCATTTCAGCGTGGGTGATGGGGGGCATTCTCCTCCTCAACGCTTTTCTCATCTGCCTGTTTTACAAAGAGCTGAAAGTCGCAACATTTGATCCCGAGTTTGCGGCAGCGCAGGGGCTTGCTCCTGCACTCATTCACTATACCCTCATGACTTCGGTAAGCATAACAGCTGTGGGTGCCTTCGATGCTGTGGGAAGCGTTCTTGTGGTAGCGCTTATGATTGTTCCGCCGGCTACCGCTTTGCTCCTCAGCCGCCGTCTTCCGGTGATTATCGTCCTAGCGGCAGGCCTCGGTGTTGCTGCTGCGTTGCTGGGCTATTGGCTCGCACATCTGCTCGATGCGTCCATTGCGGGATCAATGGCAACGATGTGCGGGCTCTTCTTTTTTGCCGCTTATCTCTTCGCTCCAGAGCGTGGTCTCGTCACACAGTTCCAACGGCGACAGCAACAGAAAATCGAGTTCGCCCTCAGAATGCTGGCAATTCACCTGGCTCAACACGAAAATCTGCCTGAGGCGGCGACCGAAAATAGAGCAGAACATCTGTGCGAGCATATCCGGTGGGATAAGAAGTTTGCACAACGAGTAGTTCGTCAAGCCATACAGGCGGGCTATGTAACAGAACACAACAGCAGACTTATTCTCACCGATGAGGGGCGAAAGCTCGCGGAACTCGCAGTTGCAGAACTGATGTAACAGTGGGCATTTGCCAATTTGGAACTCACATGGCGAAGAAACGCGCACTCACGAAGGCCTACCACATGGAATTCGTCCTTACTTCGCTTGGATCAGTATCCGGCATCCCTCATGGGGACAAGGAGCTCTTCAAAGCCACGGGCCATGCTTCGCAAGATATTCTGCCTCATTCTCGGCAACGAGAGCCTCTTTTTCTACTCCAGCGCTACGATATGCTTGAGCGAGTCCACGCCAAGCGTCTTCAAATTCCGGATTCAGCTCGACGCATCGTCGAAACTCTGCTGCCGCGGCGAGATATTTTCCCTGTGCCAGATACTCCTGGCCAAGAAGGTAGTGAGCTTTCTCGTTCAGAGGTTCTCGGCGAACTTCTTCCTGAAGCTTAGCGACGTTGTTATTGTGCTGATCCTGCTGTCCCACGGTTGTCTCCTCCTGGAAGGTATCCACAGTACTGTAATAGCCCTCGTGCCCACTCAACAAAGGGCGCAAATCCTTGCTTCAAAAATACAGCCTCTTCGGGCGCCAGCGGGAGCTTTCGCGCGCTCTTGTACACGGCAAGCTGAGGAACCCACACGAAATCTCTCACGAAAAAGGGGTGATAAAGAACCCACCTTCCATTCTCCTGAAGAAGAGGCGTTAGATACTCGACTGGCTTGCCCCCGGATGAATCAACTACTTTAGCAATGGCATTGGCACTCCCCACTTGCCGGTAGAGTTTCGGTTGGCCACTCACTCCATGAGGCATATTTCGCGCCAATGCTTGCAAAACGAACAGTTTTCTTTCCTGCGGTGAGCTACTCGACAATGTAGAGGAACTGAGCAAATCAGCCAGATGAGTAAAATGGGCTTGGAGCCATTTCTCGTCTTCGGAACTGACAACTCGCAAAAACGCGTCAATCCCTGCAGGATCTCCCGCGTCAATCTTCGAAATGGCGTCTTGGTACTGATCCCAAAGTGTCTTGACTGGGATATTTTCAAAAACAAGCGGAGTAGGGGTGGGCGTTGGTGTTACAGCGGGCCCTTGTTCGACAGGAGCTTGCGCCTGAGCGGGCGTCGCCGCTGGCCTCGGCGCAGGCTCCGGAGGCTCAGCAGGAGGACGGTCATCATCTGCTTGCGCCTGACAAAGTCCACCAACCACAAGAAAGCTCATAACGAGAAAGCATGTAGCTTTCCGTGCCAACACGTTCCCCACCGTACGCAGAAATCTCATTCGAACTCTTTTTTGTATTGATCGCATCTATGTTCCTGACTCAGTATTGAACAGAGGAATTGTCAAATACAACAAAACCACTAAATTTAGGATCTAACGCGATAGAGACAGTTTCAATAGTATCCTCTTTCCACCCTAGATCTGTTTTCGAGATCACGGATGCTTGGAGAGTTTTGGCCAGACGGGCGATTGTAAATTTCAGTCTTCCGTGAGTGGTATTTAACAAGGAGAATTCGAATACTGTTGCAAGCAGTTCCATTCGCTTCCAAAGATTAGCGAGGGACATTGGAGACAATGAAACACAACAATTCAAACTTTGCACGTGAGCTTTTCAGGTTGCGTCGAGCCTTTTATCGTGACCGCTATTTGGAAAAACTTGCAGCAGAGCCAACAATCAAAGTCGACGCTAATCTCGTGCAACAAATCGAGCAAGCAACAATGCAAATCGCTGCTGAAAACGAACAGTTAAAAGAGGCGCTCAAGCGCCAGAAAGCAGACTTCGACAACTACCGCCGGCGGACCCAGAAAGAAAAAGAGCAGCTTCGCGACGCTGCCAAAGAATCCCTGGTGGCTGAGCTTCTGCCTGTGTTGGACAACTTCGAGCGTGCCATTGCCAGCGCCAAGACAGCAACCGATGTTGAAAGTGTCCGCAAAGGGATCGAGATGGTTGCCGAGCAACTCAATGCTATTCTTCGGGGAGAAGGTCTGGAAAGAATCGACGCTCTGGGAAGTCAATTCGACCCAGCCCTTCACGAGGCATTGGAAGTGGAGGAGCGAACGGACGTCCCCGAGGGACAGATCACCCAAGTCCTTCGCCCAGGATACCGTTTCAAGGATCGAGTTATCCGACCAGCTCTTGTGAAAGTGGCAAAGAAGCCAGCGTCGGCTGAGGCAGGCGAGAAAAAATAAGAGCCGCTAAGCCCCGCTCAATCCAATATCCTCTAGAAAAGTACCCGTGATTCACCTATAGTCCTACTTTTTTCTTGTCTTCCGTCATTTCGACAAAACGTCTTCTGGAGGAGGAGTTGGATTTTTTCATGATAAGACTGAAACCACCTCGACTAGAGCCAGGAATGACAATCGGGCTAGTCTCTCCCGCCAGCGCTGCCCGTGATGTTTGTCTCATCGACAAGGGTACGAAAACTCTCGAACAATTGGGATTTAAAGTCAAACAAGGCCGCCATACGCGCAAGCGGCTCGGGTACCTGGCTGCCCACGATAAGGCACGTGTCGCAGATTTCAACGCCATGCTTTCCGACCCCCAGGTCGATGCGATTATGTGTATTCGGGGTGGATATGGGAGCATGCGGATTCTTCCTTACCTTGACTATGCTCAGGTTCGAAAGACGCCAAAACCCATCATCGGGTACAGCGACATTACAGCTCTCCATCTTGCACTCTGGCGTAAGTGCAGACTCGTGACCTTCAATGGTCCGATGCTCCTCAGTGCATTCGCGAAAGATACGCCCAGCCAATACACCATCGAAAGCATGATGCGGGTACTGGGCTCGCCGAAGCCAGCAGGTTCAATCTGGCAAGGGTTCCGAGAGCGCAACTACCGTGTTGTGCGGGCTGGACGCGCGACAGGGCAACTCATGGGGGGAAACTTGAGCCTTGTTGCGGCGCTTGTAGGCACGCCCTATGCGCTCGACCCAAAGGGTGCCATTGTCTACCTCGAAGAAGTCGACGAAAAGCCGTATCGAATCGACAGGATGCTGACCCAACTTATTTTGTCCGGGAGCCTTGAAGGCGCCGTAGGAATCGTTTTTGGTCGGAATGTCGCCGACGACGAAACTGCCAAGCTAGAGGCTCAACGTTTCCAAAAGGGAATCCCCCGCAAAGCGGAAGGATTCCCCAATCAGCCAGTCGTAGAATATGAACAAATTATCGACGACGTCATCGCGGATCGCCTCAAGCCTCTGGGAATCCCGGTGATGATTGGGCTTCCCTTTGGCCACATCGATGAGTATGCCACGCTGCCGCTTGGGATACGCGCGACAATGGATACCCGGTCGGGCGACTTGGTCCTCGAAGAGGCAGCGGTACAATAAGATAAAGCAGATCAGAAACTTCAAAAACAGGATAATTCTTCAATACGGAGAGTGTGGTGGTAGCTATGAGCACTCTTAATTCTTCTGAAGCATTCATCTTGCTTGTCCAGGAGCACCTTGCCCATGCGCTTCTCGCATGCGGGAGCGGTGAAAAAACAAAGGAAAGCAATTTGGAGTTGGCGAAACTCGAAATTTCGGTCCTGGAGACTTTGCAGGAAAAGACTCGAGGCAATCTCAGCGACGAGGAGCAGCGCATCCTCGCCGACGCCCTTCATGAAGCACGAATGGCTTTCGTGTGGGCGTGCCAAAAGAAAGAAGTCTCGCGCCAGGATTCGCCAACTCCTTCCGAGACGAGCACACAACAAACTTCTTCCTCATGAAGTGTGACGGCGCCCGAGCGCAGACTTATTCTCTCGACGAAGTTTTTGCGTAAGCGTTCAACACAACTGTGACCAGGCATCGCTCGGGAGGCAAATAGGAGCGGGCTTTGCCACAGACGCCATCAAGATTGATTGGGTGCCAATACCGAGAGGCTCCGCTTTGCTGCAGCCACCAGTCAGATCTCAGGAAACAGATATTTCTCCTTTGAGGCGCAATAGAGAGGATGCCACCCGGTCGCCGTAGTTACGGAGTGGCATCGCTTTGTCATCCCGTTCGTGATGTCGTAATGAGAAGACGAGACAGAGAGAAGACCGAGTAGCTGCCAAAATCATCAAAGTAACGTTGGGGGCATTCGAAAAGCTTCCCGGTTAGGTCAACGCACTTTGAGCACCATGCGGTAACGAGCCTCGTTGGTGCGCACCCGCGCGATTGCCTCATTCACTCTGTCGATCGGCATGACCTCCGCCTGAGCCCGCACGCCATGGCGAGCAGCAAATGCCAGCATCTCCCGAATTGTTGCACGGTTGCCTATGATCGTCCCACCGATCGTCTTTTGTCCTCCGACAAGTTGCATGACCGGCACCGAAACATTCCCCGGCGAAGCCCCGAGAAGTTGGAAACGGCCATGCTTTTTTACGAGATTGAGCCACATTGGCCATTTAAGATCAACAGTAACAGTGGAAAGGATGAGGTCGAAGTAGTTCGTGCGAGCTTTGAGAGCTTTTTCATCCGTTGAGAGAACGAATTCATGCGCGCCAAGCCGCTTTGCTTCTGCTTCTTTAGAAGATGAAGTAGAAAATGCCGTAACCTCGCATCCCATAGACCGGGCAAACTGAAGTGCGAGATGTCCTAAGCCACCAATCCCGATCACACCAACTTTATGCGCTGGCCGTGCAAATCGACTCAGCGGCGTATAGACGGTAATTCCGCCGCACATGAGAGGTGCAGCAGCTTCGGAGGAAAGGCCTTCGGGAAGCACAAAAGCAAATCGACTATCCACGACAACATAATCCGCATATCCACCAGGCCGTCCGACACACGTCGCCACATGATGGTCGCACGCAGGCTCTTCGCCCCGCTCGCACCATTCGCACGCCATACACGAGCCACATTGCCACCCGATACCCACTCGATCGCCTTCACGGAGATGGGTTACGAGCTCACCTTTGCGTGAGACGGTTCCAGCGATCTCGTGGCCTGGAACCAACGGGTATGTACTGATATGCCAGTCATTATCGATGAGATGAATGTCGCTATGACAAATTCCGCAGTATTCGACGGCTACTTCAACATCGAATGGTCCAAGCGCTTTGGGTCGTTCGAACGAATAGGGCTCTAGCGCTTTGCCAGGTCCAGGAGCAGCAAAGGCATGTATCGTCATGATGCGTTCCTCCAGTGTCTTTTCACTCACTAAAAAACTAACTCTTCAAACTTTGACAATCTGCAGGAGAAACAATTCTGAAGAAAGGCGCAAGAAGATACTCTCTCAAACGGCCAGGGGGAATCGAGCTTTCTCTCGCGGCGCAAGATTTATCTCAATCCGCAAAAACGGACGAGAAATCCAATCGAGAAAAAATGGAAGAAAGTGCGTCGTGACCGGGGATACTCATGTTAAGATACGTATTTTCAATGTACAACAAAACCGACGTTTGGGTCTACTTTTATCTTGACCTTTGTCTCATCTTTTTGTGAAAAGCGTCACAGATAATTGTGACAATTTTCACAATATAGGCGCCATATGCTCGCCCTTAACCAGACAACTGCATATGCAATAATCACTCTCGGGCTCCTCGACGAGCCTCAGGGCAATCCTCGGCATGTCGAAGAGATTTCGCGTGTCACTGGCATTCCCAAAGCATATCTCGCAAAACTGGTTTACCGGCTGCGCCTCAAAGGATTTGTCACAACACGTCGGGGTTATCGGGGAGGTGTGACGCTCGCTCGGCCTGCACAGGAAATTCCTCTCCTCGAGGTTGCCGAAGCCATGACGGGGCGACCTTTTAGCGCCCCGTGTCTGCTCGGACTTCGGATCTGTGGGGATAGCGCCACATGCCCTCTCAACCGTTTTTGGAGCAAAACGATTGAGCAGTTGCGTAATGGCCTCATGCGGGCAACCCTCGCCGATGCGTCCGATCTCCGATGTATTGCTTCCGCTCGGAGGCTTCGCGACCAGGGCATCGCGAAGATGAGCAGCAATTCAATCGAGGACGCGTCAAAGCTTGCCTCTTTTCTCCCTGGAGAAGAAGGGGACGATTTTATCGAAGGGAGGTCCACCTGACATCATGGATGTCACGACCCGTCACATCAAGTATCAGGCTGACTGCGATCCGAGCTTTCCCGCAGCGATCAAGAAGATCCCAGGTTGCGAGAAGCTCGACAGCTGCATTCAGTGCGGCACATGTTCGGGAGTCTGTCCTTTGAGTATCTACATGGACATGACCCCGCGGCGCGTTATGAACCTTGTCCGCTATGGGTTCAAAAAAGAGGTGATGGCATCGAATACGATCTGGCTCTGTTCCTCGTGCTACGCCTGCACAGTCGAGTGTCCGCGAGAGATAAAGGTCACCGACATAATGTATGCACTTAAGCAAATGGCGATCAAAGAGCGTGCCTATCCGCGACGCTTTGCAATGGTCGTCCTTGCGAACGAATTCTACAAAATGGTTCGGGCACGTGGACGCGTCAACGAGATCCATCTCGTTACTCGACTGAACCTTCTCACGAATCCCCTCAAGATGCTTAGCATGGCGCGCTTGGGAATAGAGCTTATTCGCCGCGGGCGCTTCTCGCTGCGCCCTGAAAGTGTGCGCGACCCCCGACGGATCCGCGAAATCATGGAGTACACCGAAAATGGCAATGGAAAGGAGGCTCGGAGCAAATGTTGAAATACCACTACTTTCCGGGCTGCTCTGTTTTAGGGACAGGCCGAGCATGTGAAGAAAGCACGCAAGCGGTCATCAAGGAATTAGGCGTCGAGTTGAAAGAGATTGACGACTGGAATTGCTGCGGCGCCACAGCCTACATGTCAGTGGACGAGCACAACGCACTCGCTTTGGCTGCGCGCAATCTGGCTCTGGCGGAGAAGGAGGGCGCCACGCAAATGACGACACCCTGCAGCGGGTGTTACCTCACGCTCAACAAAAGCAAACATTACATTGAAGAATACCCCGCGGTGGGGAATCGAGTTAAAGGTTCCCTCCGGAAAGCAGGGTTAGAATACAAAGGCTCTGTGCGGGTGCGCCACATGCTTGACATCATGGTCAACGATGTTGGGCTCGACACTATCAAGAAACACGTCAAGGTCCCTCTCAAGGGAGTGAAGGTTGCCGCCTATTATGGGTGCCAAACCGTTCGCCCGTTCAAGGACTTCGATCAACAGCACTTCCCGAACAAAATTGACGAGCTGTGCCAAGCTCTGGGCGCTGAGACGGTGTACTTCCCACTCAAGACACGATGCTGCGGCGGAAGTCAGATGGGAACACTGCCCCAAGTGGCTCAACGGCTGGTTTTCGCCATACTTCGCGAAGCAAAGCGACAAGGAGCAAATCTTATCGTGAGTGTGTGCCCGCTGTGCCACTTCAATTTGGATTCGTATCAGCCGGAAATTGTGGGTCGTTTCCACGAGGATGTGAGCATCCCTTGCATGTATTACACCCAACTCATGGGACTAGCCTTTGGGATTGATCCCAAGACACTGGGGCTCCAGCGCAATCTCACGTGGGACAAATGTTTCCTTCGCAAGCAGTTCACACCAGCAGGAGTGGGAGCGTAAGGAGGTGACAACAATGAGCACGAATGGAAACGATATTCGCATCGGAGTTTACATCTGTCACTGCGGACTGAACATCGCCGGAACAATCGATGTGAAGGCGGTGTGCGAGTATGCAAAAACGCTTCCCAATGTCGCGCTTGCCCGAACCTACAAATACATGTGTTCGGATCCGGGGCAAGAGATGATCATCAACGACATTGCGGAATTTGGACTGAACCGTATCGTCGTGGCAGCCTGCTCGCCGAATTTGCACGAGGCAACATTCCGTGGAGCCCTCCAGCGAGCGGGACTCAATCCGTACTTCTTCCAAATGGTCAATATCCGTGAGCATGCTTCGTGGGTCCATGACGACAAGGAAGCTGCAACCGCAAAGGCGAAAGACCAGGTCCGAGCAGCAGTGGCACGAGTACAGTTCCACAAGCCTCTGGAGCGTAAACGGTTCCCCGTGGAGCAAAGCGTGCTCGTGGTGGGTGGAGGTATTGCCGGAATTACAGCGGCCCTCAACATTGCCAACAGTGGCAAGCATGTGTATCTTGTCGAGCGTGAGCCTTCCATCGGAGGACACATGGCGAAATACGACAAGACGTTCCCTACGCTCGACTGCGCAGCATGCATCCTTACGCCGAAAATGAGCGAAGTGCGCGAACATCCCAACATCACGCTCTGGACGTACTCCGAGGTTCAGGAAGTCAGTGGCCACGTCGGCAAATTTAATGTCAAAGTACGCCGGAAGCCGCGCTACATTGACGAGGAACTCTGCGTGGGCTGCATGGAATGCGTCACTGCCTGCGTTTACAAGGAACCGAAGTTCCCGGACGAATTTAATGAGAACCTTGGCAAACGCAAACCCATTTTCATGCCATTCCCCCAGGCGGTGCCTCCGGTAGTCACTATCGATCCCGAAACGTGCCTGAAATTCAAGACGGGGAAATGCAAATCGCCTTGCGAAACTGTCTGCGATCGCAAAGCGGTCGATTTCACTCAACAGGAGCGCATCGAAGAGATCGAGGTGGGGGCGGTGGTGATTGCCACGGGCTTTAAGACGTTCGACGCAACGCGTCTCCCACTCTATGGGTATGGGATCTACTCCAACGTCTACACGTCGCTGGAAGTAGAACGTCTCGTCAACTCATCAGGTCCGACAGGCGGTGAGATTGTGTGCCGCGATGGTCGCAAACCACGGGCCATCGGGATTATTCACTGTGTCGGCTCCCGCGACAAGAAGACCAATCGCTGGTGCTCGCGCGTCTGCTGCATGTATTCCCTCAAGCTTGCGCACCTTTTGCGGGAGCACACGGGTGCCGATATTTATCAATTCTACATCGACATGCGGTGCCCAGGCAAAGGCTACGACGAGTTCTATGAACGCCTCCTCGACGAGGGAATCCAGATGATCCGCGGCAGAGCCGCTGAGGTTACCGATTGGACTATGACACCGGAAGAGGAAGGCAAACTCGTCATCCGAGTGGAAGACACCCTTTCGGCATATGTGCGACGAATCCCCGTCGATATGGTCGTTCTTTCGGTGGGTCTTGAGCCGGCCGAAGGAGCTGACGAGGTCCGCCGCATGTTCAATATCTCTTGCTCCAAAGAGGGCTTTTTCCTCGAGAAGCATCCAAAACTCGCTCCGGTGGAAACAGCAACCGCCGGAGTGTTCATTGCCGGCTGCTGCCAGGGTCCCAAAGATATTCCCGATACCGTTGCCCAGGCCGGTGCTGCTGCAGCGCAAGCAGTAGCCCTTCTCGACAAGGGGTATGTCGAAATCGAGCCTAATACGGCATACATCAACCCGGACGATTGCAGTGGATGCAAATCATGCATCCCGTTGTGTCCTTATCACGCAATCGTGTTCGATGAGGCTTTGAAGAAGGCACGCATTGACGAAGCACTCTGCTCCGGGTGCGGGACCTGTGTGGCATCGTGTCCATCCGGCTCGATTATTCAAAACCTGTTTGAAGACAAAGAAATATTCAGTGAGATCGACGAGGTACTGAGCCATGTCTGAGCAATTCGAACCGAGAATTGTCGCATTTTTCTGTAACTGGTGCACGTATGCGGCCGCGGATCTCGCAGGAGTGTCGCGTATGAAGTATGCACCAAACCTGCGAACTATCCGCGTTATGTGCAGTGGCCGTATCGATCCCCAATTTGTGCTCGAGGCGTTTGCTCGCGGTGCTGACGGCGTCCTGATCGGTGGCTGTCACCCCGGCGATTGCCACTACATTAGCGGAAACTATAAGTGCCTCCGCCGGTTCAAATTACTTTCTCGTGTCGTGCGAGATTTGGGGATCGAGCCAGAGCGCCTGAGGCTCGAATGGATCTCCGCTTCCGAAGGCGACAAGTTGCGTTCCGTCGTCAATGAAATGGTAGAGAAACTGCGCGAGCTGGGTCCCCTCAATCTCCCCCAGAGATTCGTCGAATGGGATAAGGAAGTGGCAGAGCTTCACGATAAAGTTGCCGCTGCCCAGCAAGAAGGACAGGAGGTAAGCAGCCATGCCTGAGAAGCCTAAAATTGCATTGTATTGGTGCGCATCATGTGGCGGATGTGAAGAATCTGTGGTGGACCTTGCCGAAAGCATTCTCGACGTTGCAGCCGCTGTCGATATTGTCTTCTGGCCTGTGGCTATGGATTTTAAAGTGAAAGACGTCGAGGCCATGCCCGATAAGTCTATCCTGGCTACGCTAATCAACGGTGCAATCCGCACGTCCGAGCAGGAAGAAATGGCTCGCCTTCTGCGACAGAAAAGCCAGTACCTCATTGCCTACGGCTCATGTGCACATCTTGGGGGCATTCCGGCACTCGCAAATCAGTTCGCACGCGAGGAGGTTCTGGATTACGTCTACAAGAAGGCACCCACGGTAACTAATCCGGAAGGGACAATACCACAACCTCAATACCGTGATAATGGTCACTCTGTGACGCTACCGGCATTCCGCAATGTTGTAAGAGCTCTTGATCAGGTAGTGGACGTCGATTATTACATCCCTGGCTGTGCGCCGTCGCCGAAAATTCTCGCCGCTGCGATCCAAGCCCTTCTCAGTGGGCAATTGCCCCCGAAAGGAAGTGTGCTTGCTCCGGACGTAGCACTGTGCGACGAATGTCCGCGGAAAGAGACGAAGCCGACGGACGTGAGTTTCACCGGCTTCAAGCGGCCCCATGAGGTTATTGCTGATCCCAATCTTTGCTTTTTGGCGCAGGGAATCATTTGCATGGGACCTGCGACACGCAGCGGCTGTGAGGCAGCATGTATCCGCGGCAACATGCCCTGCACGGGGTGCTATGGCCCACCCTCACGAGTTCACGATCAAGGGGCCAAAATGCTTTCCTCCCTTTGCGCCAACGTCAGCGCTGAGGATGAGCAAGAAATCGAGAAGATTCTCGACACGATTCCTGATCCTGTAGGCACTTTTTATCGCTATGGTCTTGCGCGGTCGATTCTGCGTCGCCGCGCCGATCTGAAGTAATCGTCAAGGAGTGAGGACACTATGGAAAAGCCCGTTCAAGACGCTTTTAACGAAGCTCACAAGCAGGCGAACGCAGCTTATGTTGCTGCTCGTCGGCGCATCACAGTCGACCCCATCACAAGGCTCGAGGGGCACGGCAAGATCGACATCTTTTTAGACGACAAGGGTAACGTCGAGCGTGCGTACTTTCAGGTCCCCGAGTTGAGGGGATTTGAGGTATTTAGCCTGGGACGTCCGGCTGAAGACATGCCTCAGATTACGAGCAGAATCTGTGGAGTGTGTCCCACAGCTCACCACATGGCAGCTACAAAAGCATTGGATGACTTGTACAAGGTCACGCCACCGGAGCCTGCCAAGAAATTGCGGGAGCTCGTGTACAACACGTTCATGCTCGAGGACCATGCTCTCCATGTATTTGTGCTCGGCGGACCCGACTTTATCGTCGGTCCTGACGCTCCGGCTTCGATGCGAAATATCCTCGGTGTCGTCGAGAAAGTTGGGGTCGAAGTCGGCAAGCGAGTCATCGCCACGCGACGAAAACTGCGCGAGTTCATCGCATACCTTGGAGGTAAGGTGATTCATCCCGTCCTTGGGCTCCCAGGCGGAGTGTCGAAAGGGATCGCCCCTGAAGACCTCCCACGGTTTAAAGAGCTCTGCCGTGAGGCACTCGACTTCTCTCTTTTCACGTTGCAGGTGTTCCGAGATATCGTGCTGAAAAACGATGACTACGTGAAGCTGATCACCTCCGACGCCTATACGCACAAGACCCACTACATGGGACTTGTCGACTCCAATAACTGCCCGAATTTTTACGATGGGCTCATTCGCGTGGTCGATCCAACGGGGAAAGAGGTGGCAAAATTCCCTGCCCAGAAGTATTTGGATTATGTTGCGGAACACGTTGAACCCTGGAGCTACGTAAAATTCTGCTATCTGAAACCAATAGGATGGAAGGGGTTCGTCGAGGGATCAGACAGCGGTATTTACTCGGTCGCACCTTTGGCACGATTAAATGCATCCGAGAAAATGGCAACACCCGAAGCTCAGAAAGCGCGTGAAGAATTCTTCTCGACGCTTGGGTATCCTGTCCATCACACGCTCGCAAATCATTGGGCTCGTGTGGTCGAAATGGTTTACGCGGCAGAACGTATGAACGAGCTCATCAATGATCCGGATATCACGAGCACGAATATCAGAACTCTCCCCACTGCAAAGCCAACAGTTGGCATGGGCGTTGTCGAAGCTCCGCGTGGGACCCTTTTCCATCACTATGAGACCGATGAACGCGGGATTCTCACGAAGGTCAATCTCATCGTCGCAACCCAGAATAATTCGGCGCGAATGGCAATGAGTGTCGAAAAAGCGGCAAAAGCTCTCATCCGCAACGGGGACGTCAGCGAAGGTCTACTGAACAAGATCGAGATGGCATTCCGGGCTTACGATCCGTGTCATGCCTGTGCGACTCACTCCTTGCCTGGTGAAATGCCTCTCATCGCTCGCATCCGAAATGCACAAGGGACGATCATTCGAGAACTGCGCCGCTAAGTGCATCATTATAACAAGGGAGTCTTTCATGTCGGAGGACACGGCGAGGCGCCGCACAAAGGTTGTCGTGCTCGCACTCGGCAATGATATTCTTGGCGACGATGCTGTGGGATTTCTTGCAGCGCGGGCTATACGCCCTCGATATGAACACGTGGTCGATTTTGTCGAGACAGGCGAAGCTGGGCTTGCCCTTGTCGAGCTTCTCGAGGGTTACGACAAAGCCTTGATTCTCGATGCAGCAGTCACTGGCAATCATCCTCCCGGCATGGTGCTTGAGTACACAGCGGATAATTTTTCGCGGGTTGTGGCCCCTTCGCCTCACTACGCTGGCCTGCCGGAAGTCCTCGATCTCGCTCGGCGCCTCGGCCTCGATTTCCCTCGAATAATCCGGGTTCTCGCCATGGAAGTTGAGGACCCGTACAGCGTGCGCGAGGAACTATCGCCCGCTGTTTCTGCTGCACTCCCTTCTTTTATTCAACGGGCACAACAGGTGTTGGACGGATTTCTCAGGGCAACAAAAGAGGAGAGCACACCTGTGGCTCCACACTGAAGAGGAACGCTATCTCACTTCGCGATTTATTTTTTGGGTCCTGAACCGGAACGTGTAAGGTGTGTTTGAGAGCGGTTGGTTCGTTGACGTACGAACAGAGCGCTCTATTGTAACGGTGTACTCTTTCCCATCTTCTAAGTGAGCGAAGATTCTGGCAATAGTCCATCCCGTCTGTGGGTCAGTATCGAAGGCAATCTTGGGCTCTACGTCAGGTTTGGGATGGATCCGGACAGAGTTTAAATTCATCGTTTCAGTGCGAATTTTTGTATTAAAGAATACAGAAATTGGCATATTCAGATCGTTCACGCGTGCGTCGACTTGCCCATCGCGAGGGGCTGTGCGCATGATTCCTGGGGCACCTGTCGTGAAACTGAAAACATAGTCTTGCTTCATGGTGAGCCCGGTCTGATCTGTGGCTGCCTTTGCGACCGTCACTGAGTAGCGTGTATTGTAACGGATGGGTCTCGCATCGTCATCGTTCGAAAAGACGATAACAGCAGTGCGGTCATCGCTTCCTGCGTGTGCGCCCGTCCCCATAAAGAACTTGTACACCGGAAGTGGCTCGATAGTAATTGCCCGTTCTACGCTCGCAGCGTCCATCGGTTTTGAAAACTTGATCTTCACTGTGAGATCATATCCCACCATAACGTTTCGAGCACCGTCAGGCGGATCTGTCCAAACGACCTTCGGGTAGTCGCGCTTCGGTTCAAGTTTGATCTCTCCCACGTCAACGGTCTGCCCTGACAAGACCTCCACGCCTTCGACGCGTCCAGGCTCGTAACCATCGCGCGTGAGTGTAAGGACGTATGTCCCCGGAGGAACATCTTCCATTTTAAAGGTCCCGTCGGGGGCTGAGGTCACAAGCAGGCGCGTGCCAGCAAGTGCCACCTGGACACCCGCTGCGTCAGGGGCGCCCTCCTCCCTGTCGCTTTCAAGGATCACTTTGCCTTTCACTGTGCCAGGAAGAGGTTTCTCTTCTGGTGGCGGGGCCAAATTGATTGTAAGTTCCACGACTCGCTTGTCTCGCAAATCAGCAAGGAAGGACATCGGTGGTTTGCCGTCGAGTGAGGCAAGTACAGTATAGAGCCCGGGGGATAAGCGCGTAAACTCGAACCGTCCGCGCTCGTCGGGCGACACAATGTAATCCGAGTTGTCGAGGGCAACGGTAACGCGAGAAAAATCGCGGGTTTCATTTCCTTGCTCGTCAACCACCTTCACGGTTCCGATTATCATGCGATCCCCAGAAAGCTCAGAGCGAACAATGGGAATATTTGCTGCTCGGTCTTCACCGCCATTTTCTCTTTCGAGTAGCACACTATCCGCCTTTGTCTCTTCGCCGCCAATGACAACTGCATCGATTGCAGCTGATTTGAAGCCAGGTTTTTCGAATGTTAGGCGATAGGCTCCTTGTTCCACGTTCAAGAATCGGTAAATACCTGCCTCATCCGTGACAGTGACCAAAGGAGTCCCCACAATGCGCACCACTACCCCGTCATTTGATGGGGCATCCACAAGGGTTACATAGCCATACAAGCCGCCTAATTTCTTGGGAACTCGTTGAACTGTCGAAGTAGTTAACGGACTGTCAGCTCGCTCGAGAATTGCAGTCCGTGCAATGTACGGATTGTCACGAGTGTGAAGAGCCGGATCGAGATTCACATGATCGACAGTAACGGTTTGGTAGCCGTTTTTCTCAGCAACAATAGTGTACTGGCCTGGGGGAAGGTCTGACATTCTGTAGGCACCATTTTCATCGGTGTGGGCATTGTAGGATGTTCCAGCCAGATAAACAAGAATGCCCAGATGCCCTCCCGGTTGTGCATCGGCGAGAAGCGCTCGCCCCGCAATGAACGCTTTTGGCTCTGCTGAGGGAGTTGGTTGAGCAGGTGTTTCCTTCTTGTTATTGTCACGGCAACCAGCGAGTACCAAGAGGACAGAAATCAGAACGGCAACTGGGAGGAGTGACCTACGCCACGTCCACAAAACACACTTTTTCATAGGCAGCCTCACGTGACTTTTCCTCGAATCCATACGAATCTTGTGGCGCAAACATACATATCATCAACCGCATATTATACGGTAAGTAGATTATGACACGAGAATTAGTACTCGCGACAACAAACTTAGGAAAGCTTCGAGAACTCGAGAAACTGCTCGGGCAATCCAGCGCTCTCATTCTCCGATCGGCTCTCGATTTTCCCTCTCTCACTGCTCCGGAAGAGACAGGTACGACATTTGAAGACAATGCCAAACTGAAGGCTCTCTATTACGCCGAGAAGACTGGTCTTCCTTGTGTGGCTGATGATTCTGGTCTCATGGTCGACGCGTTGGGGGGCCGTCCCGGCGTCTATTCATCACGTTACGCTCCTACCGATTCAGAACGCATTGCTAAGCTACTTGAGGAGATGCGTGACGTTCCCGATCATCTTCGCACTGCACGTTTCGTTTGTGCTGCCGCATTCGCTCTGCCGGGAACTCCTCCAAAGATTGTCGCGGTAGAGCGAGGCGTCCTCGAGGGCTCGATCGCCCGGGAGCCTCGTGGTTCTCATGGGTTTGGCTTCGACCCCGTATTCTTCGTCACGGAGCTCGGCTGCAACCTCGCCGAAGTTCTACCAGACATCAAAAACACCCTTAGTCACAGAGCACGGGCTTTCCAGCGCCTCCTCCCAACGTTGTTGGAATGGCTCCACACTCCTGAGAACGCGTAAATTTTTCATTGCGTTGTCTCTGTGAGAAGAGAGTGGTTGAATTTCGTCAACGTTTGCCTCTTTAAGCACAGGTACAGCTATAAGTATCCAAGAGGAGAAGTTTGTTTATGCCGATCAGAATAGGCATTATTGGTTGTGGGGGGATTGCAGGGCAGCATGTTCGCGGGTATGCGACATGCCCCGACGTTGAAGTAATTGCGTGTGCGGACATTACGATGGAAAGAGCGAGGGAATTTGCCTCGAAGTATGGTGTGCCGCGCGCATATGGCGACTACCGACTCATGCTCGAACAGGAAAAGCTCGACGCCGTTTCAGTTTGTACACCGAACTATGCCCACTGCGAACCGACGGTTGCGGCGCTTGAGGCAGGTTTGCATGTACTGGTCGAGAAACCAATGGCAATGAACACGGCCGAAGCTGAGCGCATGCTCGAAGCCTCGCGCAAAGCGAACAAGATGCTCACGGTTGGGCACCATTTCCGCTTTGTCCCCTTCATTCAGTTTATAAGGCGACGCATCGAGGAAGGGCTGCTCGGGGATGTTTATTTTGGCCGGTCGCATGCGCTTCGCCGTCGAGGGATTCCGGGCTGGGGACAGTTTCATATCCGGGACAAATCCGGCGGGGGACCACTGATTGACATCGGTGTTCACGCACTCGACTGCATCCTCTGGCTTATGGGCAGTCCTCAACCAGCAACGATCACCGGTAAAACATACACGATGTTCGGCAACCGAGTCTCCTTCTACTCGGCGTGGGGCAACTACAAACGCGACGAGTTTGACGTGGAGGACTTTGCAACGGGGTTCGTTCGCTTTACAAACGGCGCGACGCTCACACTCACAGCAAGCTGGGCAGCTCACATTGAGGAAAACGAGGACTTCAGCCAACTCATCCTTGGCGATCGTGGAGGAATCGTCTTGCGCCCATTTGGGCCGGGCGCTGGTGTGCGCATTCAAAGCTCGCGGGACGAGGCACTTCTCGATATTGTTCCTACTGGATTCCCAGAAAAGGAACCCCACATCGAAGAAATTCAGCATTGGGTGGCTTGCTTGCGAGGCGAGGCTACGCCACTTGTGAAAGCTGAAGAATGCGTCAATGTGCAGCGAATCATCGATGGCGTTTATCGCTCGAGCGAGCTTGGGCGCGAGATTCGTGTTGAAGAAATCAGTAGCGCTCCAGCAGCGCCTGCCGCCACGGAACCAGCACGCGAGAGCCATCAAAAGCGAACGACTCGCAAACGATCACGCAGGTAGGGATTCGCGCGGAGTGATTGCCCCCTCATAGCGCATTCCCGCACAACACCCCTAGCAAGGTGGCTCGCTCGACTCGCGGGTTCTCCTGATACTGGTATTCTCCCGCCCGTGTCAGGTGTCACGGGCGACAGCTAACACACGCTCCCGCACGCCCGTGTTGCTTGATTAATGCTGACCTGCTACTGCACAGAGCGTGAACATACTTTATGGCCACTCTGGGCAGATACTCTCCGAACGCCGCAACGCAGCAGTTCTTGCCTTGCGGGCATTCTGCTCAGTACAAGCTCCAGTCACCGACAGATGTAACTGAATCCAGTTTATAACCAAATAGATAGTTACCAAGAATCCAGCCTTCGCTAGCGGCAGTGTTGTTTGGTAACATGACCTTGTACCAATCGCCAGCTCGTCCTGTGCATACAAAACGCTGACCCGTCACCGCCTTTCCCACAATGGCTGATGTATTTGTCGTTCCGGCTGCAGGCGACGCATAGATAGGTACTTCCACGTAAGCATTGATATCGTCGGAGTCATAGTTAGTGGTGTTATCGATGCGTACGCCGACTGTTGCGACAGTGGTCGTCGACGTATCGATTCTGCTCACAAGCGTGTTACTGATCCATCCCGTGCGGCGATAGATACGTGGGACAAGTTTCACTGCATCCGCGACAATCATGCCTGGTGCTGCAGGGTCGATTTTGCCAGTGACCGTGCGCTCGCGAAGTTCAAGACTCCCTGCTGCGTTTCGGTCAAAAAAGAACTGTCCCAACTTCACCCACGAGTTGGGGAAAGGCTGAGTCTCGTTAAAGCGCACAATCAAACGATACGCAGTTGCGCGCGACGCGTTCTGATAGGTGTCAACGCTGATGTAATAAGTGCCGGGAGCGAGTTCGCTCGACGTGAAAGACCAGTCTGCACGCTGGAGACACGAGCTATTGCTCGCCGCGCTCAGCAAGTGGATATCAACATCGTAGGTTGGATATCCAGAATGTTGAACCTCAACATACACACTCGATGTCGTGAGAAGATCAAAGCGGTAGAGATTTTCGGGGCCGCCTTCTGAAATACCAGAGCCCGCCGGCGAGTAACTCGCCCATTCGCTAGGAGCTCCTACCGTCGTATGATCGGCAATGTAGGGATTCTGCACAATTCTATACGGGTTCGCCTTTGTGCCATTCCCTGCGCTCCCTGAGAACCCGCGTTGCTGAAGGAGACCTGTTGTCACGCCTGTGGAGTCGGTCACCCGAAACTCAACATTCGCGGCGTTCGCCGAAGCAGGCCAGGTGAGATAGAGATCGTATAGCCCGCGGTGGTTTGGAGCTGTCCACGAAAACGTCGCGGCATCGCCAGGATCCCCTGTTGTTGTGAAAGACGACGCTCGGCTGCCAGCACCAACAAGCTGCACTCGGTTGGCATCCGAAACATCGTCTGCGACAGAGGACTTGTCCGCTAGGTCTGTCCATACCCCCGTCTCGGAATAACCGCTGGCGAGACTCCCACTGGCAGTTCTGCTTTCCCGTGTTGTCGCAGGGGGCATGGGAAGCATGACCCTAAACCACGTGTTTTGTTGGGTTGCGACAAGCTTCGTTCCCCCATTGACCGTAGTGAGGATGTTGTACGAGGTGCTGTTGCCTTCACGAATGTTAACCGTTGCTCCCGTCACGAGAAGATAAATCAAACAAGGGTATCCGTCGCCTCGGTAAAACTCATCATTTTCCCACCATCCGTGATAGAACGGACACGTTTGCGAGTCGCTCGGTAGACGCGAGATTCCAAAATGAAGATGAGGGCCGGTTGAGTTTCCGGTATTGTCGCTGTACGCTACAAGACTTCCCTTCGTAACAGACGCACCGGCGGCTGGCACGACCCCATTTTGCGACAGATGCCAGTAGCGAGTGCGATAGCTTTTCCCACCCACGCTCGAATGATCGAGAATGAGATAATTCCCGGTGTCCGAATGATCGTCATTCGGAACGGACTCGCGCAACGCGTAGACGGTTCCATTAGCGACAGCATAGAGCTCTGTTCCGGTTACCATGCCCCAGTCAGTCCCCGAGTGACCATCGTAAGCGTGTCCCGAACCGGCTGTGGGCTCACCGAGCACCCACCCGGTCCAGTCTGCCCGCCCGCCAGTCGATGGATCCAGATCGAATGCTGCAGTCATGTAATAACTATTCGGAGTCGACATGGGCCACCCGAAAGGCGGTGGTGTTGCCGCTGGATCTGCCGAGCAAATTGCCGCTGAAAGGAAAATAACAAAGCTAGAGAAAGTGCGCATAAACCTTTGCCGTGTCATCGTCGAGCCTCCTCTGCCTGTGGAATCGTCACGAGCTGTGGTTGACCAGTGCTGTCGAGATAGGCCACATGATCTTGATCATAGAGGTGAGGGAATCGCCCCGGCGTGAGTGGTGACGGAGCCGACCCATCTGGGTTCATGGCCCAGAGAACACCGCCTCCATCTGCAAGTCCTGCTTCGAACACAATGCGGTCGCCGACCCATACATAGGTGCCCACACGTCCTAACGGAACGCTCCCTTCTCCCTCTCCTGTGTGTGTGATTTCGATGCCCGTCGTTGTTGTTGAGTCCGCGAGGTCGAGACGCCGCACACCGCCTTTGTCATCTCTGACATCCAAATGGATATAATAAAGCATCCGGCTATCGGGAGAGAAGAAGGGGGCATAGTTCGTTCCGCCATCATCGACGAGTGTTGCCAGTACAGACATCGAAATGGCGTCGACGAGCACGATGCGGGACTGCTGAAGCCTCAGAAATTCCGCCGTCGTCCGCGCGTTGTTAACTTTCTCTACCGACCAGTCTTCTGGATAGAGAACAACCGCCAAGCGGGTGGCGTCGGGAGACCAGGCAACATGACTCACCCGACCTTCGACAGACAATGTTGAGAGTCGGTCTCCATGCTTTACAACACACCGCCTGTCGGATGTCACGTAGGCAAGCGCCATCCCGGCAGGATCCGTAAACGCACGCACCGCATCGGTGGCGAGTTTCTCTGCTACAACGCCATCTGGGGTGATAAGAACAAGCTCTTTTCCTCTTGTGTTATCGCTGGCAATGGCATCGTCCTTTGGAGCAGCAGCACGAAGTGTAGCAACCGGCTGTCCCTCATACACGCCCCAGACACGATCAACATGCACCGACTCGTTTGTGGCCTTGCGCGCAACGAGCGTACGCGCCTGTTTCCCATCAAAAGTGATCAATTTGCCATCGAAGGCAAAGAACAATTGCGGGGCACCCACTGAGGTAGCTGCATATAAGCCCGCGCTCATGGCCAGCACGCTCACTTTGTGGTAGATAAACTTTTTCATGGTTGGCTTCACCCCTCCGAGGTTCGTTTTGAGAATTTGTATGGATAAAGCGGCTGCATGGATGTAAAGTCAAGCAGATGCGGGCGGCTGCTATATTTTGTGGAGTGACAGCGATTACATCATGAACAATCAGCATTCACATTCGGCCAGAAAACCAATGGACCTCTCTGCGGAACCAGCTCCACACAACTCGCCGGTTGGCAACAAACCGAGCGACGCCGTTGGCAACGCATCTGCACGACCCCACACGGGCTACCGCCGCGAAGACTTCCATCACAGCCCCCTTATCGTTTTCTATGAGGTTA
>Ga0078972_1004099_pt1 | contig 41233 bp, 46 predicted proteins | sample YelNatPaOPGAMG01_FD_67568 | JGI IMG/M metagenome (GOLD analysis project Ga0078972, IMG submission 67568) | Hot spring thermophilic microbial communities from Obsidian Pool, Yellowstone National Park, USA - OP-RAMG-01 (SPADES assembly) (version 2) | ecosystem: Environmental > Aquatic > Thermal...
ACGGAACGCCGGTATTTCGGGCACCAGACTACATGGTATTTGCAGGAATACACGATATTGTTGTTGGACTTAAATTGACGCTTCATAAAATTATTATAGCACAAGCGGAAGGGAGAAGGCGGCAATTCCTCCCACGATTAAAATCGTGGGCTTCTTTGCCGCATCACTCGTGAAATATTACCTTTATCAATATTAACAAATTTGAAAGCACAAGAAGTAATATTGTTATATACAGCGGTTGTAGACAACACTGAACACGCGGAGGAGAGTAGGGGGAGATCCCTACCTCCCTAGTGAGCCTACCTATAAGGGATCCCTGCGTCACCGACGATCGCAGGGAAATAAAAAACATAGGAGGTACCTATGAACTACAAAAACTACAAGGCAGTAAAGGTTTTAGTTAATTGTTCCAATCACCCGAGCGCGGGGTGGAGTGTCGACCAGAAACGCGGCTGGGACGTCATAATTGACGTCCCATTTCCTGAACTCCCGCCTGATCTCGACTCGAACGACCCAGAATACCAAAGGATCCTCATCAACACAAAAGATGAAATAATTAAAGCTTTCGCTGACGCACCCGTTCCTGCTGGAACTGAGTTTCGGGAATATCTAATGCTACAGGGGGAGTTTTCTGTTTGTTATAATCTGTTCAAAATAAGAAACATAGCATTCCCTAATGTCACTTTTGTTGTACCAACGACGGAAAGAGTAGTAGAAGAAATAGTAAAAGAAGATGGAACTGTAGAGAAAAAAACACATTTCAGGTTTGTGAGATGGAGAATGATATAAAACGGAAATTCGGAAACACCCGCAGTGCTCCTGCACTGCGGGTTTTTTCGTTTTCTCGTCGTAATACAAAAGAAAGTGACAGATCACCAAAAGAAAAAACGACTCACCCTCAGAAAGAGACTGACACTATCACTTACCCTCCTTCCTGCAAGAGACATTACAAAGATAATTTCCGACACCCTTTTATCCTTTCCCCCTGAAAAGAGAAAAAAAATTATCATCAGTCTCCTTCCCATTGTCTTTCCAGACGTAAAGCTCCTCAGGATAAAGAAATCCATGGAGAAACTCTTCATAAAGAATCCAGATCTCAAACCGATCATCGCAGCCAGAATGATCAGGCACTACATGAAAATGGACTCAAAGATGCTTCCCTTCCTTTTACGTCTGGCAAGGAATGCGAAAAGGAGGGTGAAACGAAAGATGACCCCCTCTGGAGAAAGTGTTCAGAATCCGTGTTCTTCCACAAACTGATCTATCCTTCTTTCCAGAAACCGTGCTCCCTGCTCATCCTTCCTCAGTTTGGCCATAACCCACTCCCACACAATTCCTGGCAATCGATAACAGCCACTCATGTTGATGGCACCACCAGACGATTCAAGAACGAAATCCAGCCACTTATCGGGTAGTTCAAAATCAAGCGATTCCATCCTCATTGTTCCGTTTTCGTCGAGTACTGTCCTCACGAGAGAGGCCCGACAGTTCCAGACATTCAGAAAAACATCGGGTTCGTGGACATGCATCTCTCCGGGTTTCAGTTCCAGACCACACAGTCCGCATATTAAACTCATTTTTCCTCCTTTCTCCCGCTTTCTGGCGGGTTTTGAATTTCTCTATTACATTATAACACGCACACAATCGATAAAAGGGAATAAACAGAAACAAAAACACCCACCCCTCTGGGGTGGGTGTTTTTTTCTCCGGGCTCCCCTCCGCCTTATAGGCCTGGGCCGAACCTTCCTTTCAGGAAGGTTGCAGCCGACCCTGGGGCCACTTCGGCGGAGGCCCCGGATCACGAGAAAAAATTTTTTTACTTTTCCCGGCCACCCTTTGCCTCATCGGCCAGGGGGTAGCTCCCTGGTTTCAACTTCTCAGGGGTTGTCTCCCCTGCCCGGGCAGCGTCCCCGGGAGACTGGAGTAATACATATTCAAAGAAATTAGTAGAAAACGAAAAAAAAGATATCCCTGCACCGGGATGTAGGTGCACCACACTACATAGTGTGGAAAAAAAACATTAAAAGGGAGGTGAAACGAAATGGAACTCAAAATCTATTTCACCGACCTGAAGGAAGATTGCCAGAAAAGACTCCTTGAGTTCTACGGAATAAAAACTCCTGAGGAAATGAATCTGGACATTTTTCCGGTCGCCACCCTGTACAGGGAAGAAACCAACACCCCATTCTAAGTTTTATTTCAAAAAAATCTCACAACCCCGCCGGGAGAATCCAAAAAAAGGAGGGATATTATGCCATTTCTATTCGTGTATGGCCCCCTCCAAAGGGGATACAACAAACATTATGTTCTTCAGGACGAATTTACACTTTTTCTCGGGAACGCAATCGTGCCAAACTACGAACTGTACAAATGTTCCTCCCTGGCTGTTGCAATTCCCTGTCTGAACAGCTGTATAGTTGGGGAACTCTATTTGGTAGACGACTTTGCACTCTCACGAATAGACGAGAAAGTCGGGGTAAAATCTGGTTTATTCAAAAGGGAAAAAACCATGGTAGTCCTGGAAAATGATTTTAAGACACAGGCGGAGATCTATGTGTTCTCACAGTTCGAACCGGAACTGGTAAGAAGAAAATTCCCACGGATTACTATGAATCAAGAAAATAGTATCCGCCGCAAAGCGGCGTAAGGGGATATACCCAGGTGGTTGAGGTGGATAGAACTTCTCAGGAAGGTGTAGCGCCTTCCGCAGTAAAAAGGCACCATCAGAGAATTAAGATTTCAACATCTGAGTATCCCCTCAACCACCCGGCCGGGGCTTATCCCGGCCTTTTTTTTGTTCAATTTTTCGCTTCTGGAACAACCCCCATGTGGGGGTAATAATTTATTGCGGGGACACAATGAAAACCCACAAGCTCATGGAACTCTTCGATTTTGGCGTTATCTCGATCAAAATCTCAAAATATCCACATTCTAAGGATGGCGTTATTCTGAAAAGAGGAGAAAGTGGACTGTGGCTTCTTATTGATGAAAGAAAAAAGGGTGCATATAAGCGCTTCTATCCCTTCCAGTCCCTCAGGGACGCATGCAGGGTAGCCAGGAAGAAAGCAAGCTCCAGGAAACTGCGGCACATAACCACGATGACAGCGTAATCCCCATTCTTCTTCCTGCCGGCCAGACCCACAGTAGCGGTTGCAGTAATACATATACAAACACAAACAGTAGGGTACAAACAAATCCACCGTAGTTAGCGGTGGAGGTTTTTGATCCAGAAGACAATAAAACCCGTAAGTCCTGACCCGTCGAGGCAGGCAGGGGGGGAGGATATGATGTATAAGAAACTTCTTTCAATTACATGGACTGGTGCCAATAAAAAGGTTTTCGCTGGATGGAGGGTTAAACAGGACGAATGCGACTTTGAGCCACTGACTCAGTTTCCGGTTGGTTTCTTTTTTGATACGGTACAAGCCGTAATGGTCAAGGCTTTGGGGAAAGAGTGGTTCAAGGAAGTTTACCTGGGGGATTTCAGAAAGAGCCTGGTACGCGAAAAAAGAGGTAGCTCCGGATGCATGACAATGATGGTATACAGGTGTGAGAATCCTGAATTCGACTGGTACGTACTGTCTACCAGAGTCCATGTTACATGCAGTAGGTATCTCGCCCCATTTAGGTTTACTTATTGTGATTTGTATGTTCTGCTGCACGAATTCCCTATCTTGTATGAAGATAGAGCTATTAGAGTCCTTGCCAAGGAAGTAGTAAAAAGTGAAGCTAATGAAAAAAGTAAAGAAAAAATTACGGCCGATGACTTGGGGACAGTTCTAAAAACAATCCTGGCCACTAGAGTCATCGTTAACCCCTCTGAATCACCCACCACGGAAGGGTAATTCAGAGTTTCCAACCACCCGGAAAAATCAAAAAAAACAAAAAAAAATAAAAAAAAGGAGGTCAATATGGAATTAAAGTTAAATTACAACGAGACTAAAAAGGTAATATCGCTAATTCTTAAGGCAGGAAGAACCCCCGCTATATGGGGGCCACCGGGGATCGGAAAATCATCGCTGGGTCGTGAGGTGGCTGAGGAGTTGGGGGCAAGGTTGTATGTCCTGGACGCGCCGCTCCTGCAGCCGTTTGACTATGCTGTAGCGGTACCGGATCATAATACAAGAAGTGTCCAGTTGTATCCCACTGGCTTTCTGCCGCAGAAGGGTCCTGCGGTAGTTCTTGTCGAGGATTTGCCCCACGCGAAGCCGTACCAGATGGTACCTCTAATGCAGATAGTGCTGGACCGAAGAATTGGGAACCTATATTTCGAAGATAATGTCTACTTTATAGTCACGGGAAACCGGGAGGAGGACCTTGCGGGAGTTAACCCCCTACCTTCTCCTCTCTTAAACCGTCTGGTGCACATTAACATGGACGTGGATGTTGAGGAGTGGATCAAGTGGGCAATTACCGCCGGTATACACGCAGATCTGATAGGGTTCTTAAGAGTATATCCCCAGCATCTCTTGCACACACCCGAGGAGAATGTAAAAGCGTGGCCAACCCCGAGGAGCTGGCATATGCTGTCGGACATTTTAAAACAATCAGACGGCGACCTTGATACTTTCAGGTTGATATGTTCGGGATGTATCGGAAGCTCAGTGACTAGCTTGCTGATGGCCTGGCTCAAGTATTTGAAGGAGATTGATCCAAGGCTGATCGTTGAAAAGGGTCAACTGCCGAGTGTGACTGGCAGAGATCAAATATACGCAGTTTCTCATGCGGTGGCTGGTTTTTTGAAGACGAGGGTAGACTACGAAAAGTATATTACCACTTACAAAGATAACATTGTAGGGTTCTTCAAGTGGCTTCAAGGTGAGATGAAAGTAGCATTTCTGAAGGAACTTGCGTCTGTACCGGATCTCAAGCAGGCACAAAGGCTGTTAATTAAACTGAATTTTCTGGATCCAGTATTTTCGCACTATATAACCGAATTAGTAGAAAGGAGGTAAAAATGGATTCAAGATTAGAAAAGGCCCTGGGCCGGATAATTTTAGTTTTTCCGGTCCTGGCCTATCTTACATCGAAGTGGGAAATCAAAGAGGGTGAGGTGGCCACAATGGCCACCGATTACACCCACCTGTTTTATAACAAGGCGTTCTTAGACTCTCTCACTCTTGAGGAGGTGGGAGGAGTTCTTCTTCACGAGATAGCCCATTGTCTACTACTCCATCCAAGTGAGCTCACGAGAGCACAAGCTGAAAATAAAGATCCCAAATTGTGGGAAATCGCCTTAGAAATTGTAACAAACGCCACAGTCCGGGATCTAATTCAGTCCGCAGGTAATTCAGGGAGCATGTTCAAGCTCCCGGCGCAACCTTATTCCCCACTGAAAGGCGGAGAACCTCCTTACGGGCCATTTCACTTTTATGACCCCGCTGGACACACACATACGGCAACAGAAATCTATCAATTACTCATAAAGAAAATACCACCTCGCAGGTGCCTTGATACCGGGAGCGGAGCTGGAACCGGACAAAACGGTTCTCAAACGTCAACCGGCGACATCATCCTTTCAGGGGATATACTCCGAGCGGGAAGGACGGAGAGCCAGGATGCGGCTGAGGTGACGATAGCAGTCATTCAGAAGCTGTCATCACTGACAAGAGGCAGCCTCCCGCTCGGCCTGGATCGCCTCCTGAAGAGATTGACAGAAGGCAGGGTGCCGTGGGAAAGGATCTTACATTCGTGGGTTGGAACAGTTGTTTCTGGATCTGAAGACTTCCGGTGGGAGAAACCTAACCACCGCCACCCTCTAGCAGAGAAGGTCATTATGCCAGGGTCCGTTAACAACGAAATTGAGAACATCGTAGTAGTTATTGACACCTCGGGATCAATCACAGACACACAGCTGGCCCGTTTCGCCTCCGAAATCAGGAAGCTGGCGCAGTATGTAAGGGAAATCACGATAATTACGACAGACACTGCGGTCCACGAAAAAGTAAAGGTGTCTACCGGAAGTGATATCCTCAGGAGATTGAAGTTTAAAGGGGGAGGTGGAACGGACTTTCGGCCGGTATTTGAAACTATCAGAAATTGTATGGGAATGATTTTCTTTACGGATGGATGCGCAAGGTACCCCGACAGGAAACCGGGGTACCCAGTTCTGTGGATTTTGACAAAGGACCACTCCACGCCACCCTTCGGAAAGGTGGCGTTCATCCTTGACGAGTAACCAGCACCGGGGGCAAGGCCCCCGGATCTTTAATAAGATCTTTAATAAAAGGAGGGTATATGGAGAAATATAAAAAATTTTACATTCGCAAAAAGAACGGAGATCTTAGGGAAATCTGGGCCCCCTGCGAAGAATTAAAAAAGAAGCAGAGGGCCATTCTTAAAAACCTTTACAATGAATATCTTGATGAAATAAGTCCGTATGCCTATGGTTTCGTTCCCGGAAGAAATATAGTCGGGAATGCTCAAGTCCACGCAGGAATGAAGTTCATACTTAACGTGGATATCAAAAACTTTTTTCCTTCCTGTAAAATAAGATATCTGTCTCCCAGCGAACCCACAGACATAGGGACGATCATAAATTTTTTCGATGGCATGAGAAATGTGGTAATCAGGGGGGCGACAGCTGAAGAGATATTCGTCTGTTCAATAAGGAACAAGGAGGGCTACCTTCCACAGGGGGCACCAACGAGTCCATTCTTGTCTAACCTCTTTATGAAGGATGTGGACATAGTTTTACCAGCTGTCCTTCGTGTCAGAATAAGCTCTGATGTTAGGTACACAAGGTATGCCGATGACATAACAATTTCGTCCAACTCGAAAGCGATATTCTCCCCTGTCTGTCTGAAAATCATAGGTGATGTACTGAGACGATACGGCTTTGAGGTGAACAAGAAGAAGATAAGAAGGATGACCCCATCGTCCAGACAAGAGATAACGGGGATTGTGGTAAACTCTGGCAGACCGACGGTCAGCAAAAAAATTCGCAGGATAATTCGCGCGGCCGTGTACAATATAGAACGCGGAAAACCAGGACCTGACATATCGAGAATAAAAGGCCTCATTGCCTTCTGTATGCAGTGCGAGTCTCACAGAGAATGGGGCAAGACCATGCTGGAGAAACTCAAAGCCGCAGGAGGTGAAAAATGAAAAAGCTTATTGAATTTGCACGAACAGTTGAAAAAGGAACTGTTGTTCTTCCAGACTATCCTAATTACGACCAGGTGAAGATTGTCCTGCGTTCCAGGCTCCCTCTTGAAATGAAAATCGAAGTACTAAAGAGGTACACATGGGATAGATATTCCAAATCAAGAAGGGAGTCATCAAGGGCAAAAAGAGTCATGAGATATTTTACCAGGTTACGGTCCCGAGAGGAACGGATAGCCGGCATAATACGATTCTTGGAAGTTCTTCCGGAGCTTCTAAAGAATGACATCAGGGACGAGATAAAAAAACTCGGGGTGGAAGAGAGGAGTGTAATCCTCCTTTTCCATCCCGAGCTTGCATAAGAAAGAGGGGACAGACTTCCGCAGGGCAGGTGTTACGCCTGCCGGGTAGAATGCCATTTTTGTATTAAATAAAAAGATACCCTCGAGACGGCGATCCAGAGGATCGCCTTTTGGGTATCCTTTTAAGTGTCCCCTCAAGAAAACCAAAGGGCTTGGGATGAATTGTGGAGTGTAGTCGTACTCCCCCATCCCGAGCTTGCGAAATAAAGAGGGGATAGATCAAGCAGGGCAGGCGCTGCGCCTGCCGGAAAAAAATGCCATTTTCTGTATTCAATAAAAACGATATTTACGGCCGTCGATCCTTCGGATCGCCGGTTTAAATATCGTTTTCAGTATCCCCTCAAGCTTGCCCCGGCTCTGACCGGGGCTTTTTTTATGTCCAATACTATTGAGAGATGGTTCTGTTTGAGTGGCTCAGGAAGCGTTACTGTCTTTACTTTTCAAAAAACTCTGTTGTCTGTGCAGACCTCAATCCTGATATCTAACAACCTTGTTTTTTCCGGTCCTTTTTGCCTCATAGAGTGCCCTATCTGCCATCTCTATGAGGCGTGATACAGGTGGCCTTCCCCGGGCGACACCAATCGACACCGTGACGGAAAAATCCCCGCCATCCGTCTTAAATCTGAAAGAAGAGATCACCTTCCTCAGCCTCTCCCCCAGTCTCATGATCCCGCCTGCATGTTCTGATGGAAGGAGTATCAGAAATTCTTCTCCTCCATATCTTACAGGAACGTCACCTGCCCTTATATTCTTTCTCACCGCATCCGCAATTCTTCTCAGTACCTCATCTCCTGTGCTGTGACCGTACGTGTCATTTATTTTTTTGAAATCATCTATGTCAAGAAGGAGAATACCTGTATTCACAGTCTCCCTCATTCCTCTTGCATCAATCAGGGAAATCTGTTCCATCAGGAATCTCCTTGTGAAGAGACCTGTCAGACTGTCCCTGAAGAGAACCGTATCCACATCCATCATGAATGACCCGTCAAGAACACCTGCATGGATATTCCTTACATTTCTCTCAACCATCTCAAATCCGGTCCTCACGCACTCCTTTTCATCCTTTCCCTCAATTTCTTTTGCATGTACAAATCCTCCCGCAAATGCATCACCTGCACCGGAAAAGGAACACTCTCCATTCAAAACCGGGGACTCATATTCCCTCCTTCCCTTTCTGTCAAGTATGATCACTCCTTTTTCCCCCCTTGTGATAATCCAGGGAACACCTGCCATATCAAGAGGTGAGGCTTCACGGGCTTTCTCGAGAATGACGGACAGTTCATGTACGTTGAGGAATATGCCTTTTGTCTTGCTTTCAATCAGTTCCTTATCAAGGTTCAGAAGCTTTGTGACCTTATAATCAGAGACACACGAAATGTACACCTTCGGAGCCTCTGAGAGGAAACTCCTTAAAGTCTCCACAGAGTTATTGAGATCGATGTGCACAAATCCTGACTCCTCTATTTCCTTTCTGTATCTTTTCGCATCTAAAAACACCGAACCGACAGGGGAGGAGGTTACCGCACGGACGAGATCTCCCCTCTCCCTCAGTGCGAAAAAACCTCCATCAGGTACATAATCGACAAGCTCAAGTCCATCCCTTCTCATTGAGAGTGCCTCCATCGACTCAAGTATCAATCTTGTGAAAAGTGACTTCTTCCTGAGGCACGACACAAGAAGTGGATCAGACCCCAGAAAGAAAAAGACAGACGCTATATTGAAGGCCGTCCCACCTATCGCAACGGAGAACTCCCCCTCCGTGTCCCTTCCGTAAGAAAGAGTATCCGCATACACATCAATGTGAACGGCTCCACAGACAACTATCTTTCGTGGCATTTCTTACAAACTCCCTCACCTTCTCTCTGTCCTTAAAACCGTCCTCATCCTCGAGACCGGAATTGGCATCGACCGCGTAGGGCCTTACGATTCTCACTGCCTCTTCCACATTCTCAGGTCTCAAACCTCCTGCAAGGATAACCGGACACAAAACCGAATCCCTTATAACTGCACTCCATTTCCAGTCATGGGTCATTCCCGTCCCGCCAAGCCTGTCAGATGTCCTCGTATCGAGAAGAATCGCATCGACGTACGGTGCATACTCCATCGCCTTCGAAAGTGCACCATCCTCATTGACATGAACCGCCTTTATCCACTTCCTGCCGGGAAATCTCCGTTTAAGGTGCAGGATACTATCGACGGGGACATCTCCCTGAAGCTGAACCGCATGTGTCCATGTTTCAGAAATAAGACCTTTAAGATCGGGTAAGTCGGTGAGATGGGTTACAAGGACTGTCATGACAAATGGAGGAACCCGAAAAGATAGTCTCCTCGCCGTCTCAGGATCAACTGCATCCTCTGCCCTGTGTGTGATCCCGCAGATAAACCCAAGAGCATGAACTCCCGCATCAACACAGAGATCGACCTCCTCAGGAGTCCTTATACCGCAGACCTTAACCCTCACATTAAGCTATTACCGAGGGAATTTTTCCTCTGAAATCGCATAAAACGCCTCAGAATCAATTCTGTTCCAGGGGGGCATAATTTCCCCCATTGCAGGGTCAGAGAATCAATTTCAGGCCATTTTTCGCGACGGTAATATCCATATGATATGGGAAAGATAATTCTCAGGAAAACGGATCATGAGGCCTATACCCTCGATACATCGTTCAAAACCTTTGCGTACATAAACTACAGAAAAAGAATCATCAAAAAGCTTGATGTTGAGAGGGTACTCGACGTCATAAAGAGTGAGGGAAAAGTCGAACCACTTCCTGGAAGTGAGATAAAGGAATGGGACTGGCTGAATTCATAACGTCCAGATTTGTGAAGGAAAATACCGCACTCCTTCCAGATCTCAGACTCCCTCAGTCCGTCGATGCAAGTACACTTATGGGGATAAATGAGAGAAGAAGGGAGGAGTGGGAAAAACATGGAAGAAAGAACTGGCTCAAAAAAACGGGGATTGTAAACGGCATACATGTTGGTGTGGGAGTGAGTATAACAGCGAAAAAGGAAAGGCTTAAAGACTACACTCCCCGTAATCTCTACCTTCCCGACGAGTGGAGGGCAAGACATGTTCTCTGTCTGGGGGCAACAGGCTCGGGGAAAACAAAACTCATGGCCTACATGATAATGCAGGACATACTCATGGGAAACAATGTGTGTGTTTTAAACCCGAAGAGTGATCCTCTCGGCAGGGATGAGACCAGATCCGGACACGAACTCCTCTCTTACATAATCGAGGCCTGCCTGATATCAGGAAGGCTTAACGAATTCATACTCTTCACCCCTCTCTTTCCGGAGGTCTCATGCGAATTCAACCCCCTGAGATACTACTTCAGGGAGGATGAACTCATAGAACATGTCGTATCAGGAGTCAAGGCAAGGGAACAGTTCTTTGAGAACGTTGCCTATGAGGACGCAACATCCATTATCCTTTCCCTCATCCTGCTCGACCTCGTAAAGAATAAAACGGACACAGTCCTCACAATGCTCGAGGTCAAGAAGTGGGTCGACCACAGGGGACTAATGGATCTCAAAAACTCCGTTGAGTACTACAGACACCACCCTGACGAGAGGATAAGACAGGGGATAGAACAGGTTCTTGCGATTCTCAACCCTGTCGTTGCATCCCCGCAGGAATTCTTCTCAAAGATTTCCTCCTCCCTGAGGACAGTTCTTACCACACTCACGGCCGGTTCGACTGGAAGGGTAATAGGAAGGGCAAGGGAAAATGAGTTCATAAAGAGGCTTGAAGCAGGAGAGGGTGTGATATTTTTATGCAATACAGATCCCCTCATCATGCAGAGATCGAATTCGATTGTCATGAAAACAGTCGTCTCCGTACTGAAAGCTGCATGCGGAAGGATAACCGCAACGAGGGGAAAGGGTCTTTCAAGGCCTCTCTCGGTGTACATGGATGAGGGGCACAATGTACTCTTCTACGGTGTACAGGAACTCTTCAATAAGGCAAGGGCTGCGAATGTGAGGATACACTTCTTCGAGCAGTCAATAGACCAGATGGTGGCTGAAACAAGCGAATCGACAACGAAATCGATTCTCTCAAACATGGACACATGGATCATCATGAGGGCAAACGAGGTCTCAACCCTCAAGTACATAGAGGGCCTCATTCCCCTTGTCACGAAGTGGACTCCCATTGTCCAGTCAGGAGGTGGTGAATTCGACTTCAACGTGAGGGCGGATCAGGTTCCTGCGGTGGACGTACAGAAGATGGCATACATGAAACCGAGATATTTCTATCTCAAGGGTATGAATGTGGAGGACTTTTTCAAGGGGAGGGTTCCCTATCTCCATCCTCCATCCATAAGAGTGAGAATGCCTGAACTTTCAGTGAGGGTACTGTGAAGTCCCTGATTACAATCTCAATCATTCTCATCCTGATTGTAGTTCTTGTCCTTAACATCATCCACGGTTCAGTACCCGCAAGGATGATGCTCGAGAGGGGATATCTTCCGAGAATGACCGCGTGGGCCTGCCTCCTTTACGGAGCCTACGGCCTCGCAAGAAGCAGGTTCTCATTCTCCCTTGCGTTTATATTCTTCTTCATATCCTTCTTCCTGGCGTATATCGGGCCATTCATCCCGGTTCTCAAGGAGTTCTACTGATGTCCAGGGAAAGAGGAGGAACATACGTAACAAAGGACGGGATTGATGCGGGTGCAAGGGGTTTCCTCGATGCACTCGGAAGGATCCAGCAGATCTCCGGTGCTGAAGCGGAGGGCTGGGACATCCCTGATGACTTCATACCCTATACAAAGAGACTGACATATTCGAATGTGGCGGTAAAAAACGCCGTCGTCACGACAACTGCCACATTCCTCATATCGCCCTTTACACTGCTTGTAATCGAGAAATACCTTCCCCTTTTTGGAAGCAGAAACCCGGATCTTCTTGATAAATTCTTCGCCATATTCCTCTCCGCTGCACCATCCCTCTGCCTTGCCCTCTTCTGGGCATATGTCATATCAAACATCTACGTGAAGGGAAGACTCACGAGCACACTTCTTAACTATCATGTCACGTCATACGTCATCACAAAGTTCATCATAACCCTCATATGGCTCATGGTTTTCTGGATAATCCGTCATACCGTGTTCTCCGATGAGAATATCCTCTCCATGTCCAGAACCGTCTACACGACATTCGCGTTCTTCCACAAAAATTTTGCACTCTCAGCATATGAATCAACGTACATATTTCTCGATCACTTCAAGCTCATACTCATAAAAAGTGCTGTCTACTCGACAGTTATACACACTGTAAGCGCAGTTGTGATGGGTCTTGCATACCTCAGAAGCTACACTGTAAGTACTGCGATCGCCAGGCTGAGGGATATATGGCAGTAATCACGATTGCAATCCTTGCAGGATGTGGACTTATTCTCTACGGCATACTCTCCCTCATGCGGGAGGAAAAAGAGGAACCATCAGAAGTACCCGTTATCTCTGTCCAGGATCTCTCACATCTCTGGACAGGAGACAGAATTGAGATCAGGGAGCTGTTCGAGGCACCTGAGACAGGCCAGGAGGAAGAAAAAGCCACTCCTTCTGAGCCAGAACCAGAAGTACTGAGAGAGGCAAGGGAGATTGAGGAGACATGCATAAAACCCTACCTCTCCATAATCGAGGCACAGGGAGCACTCGGCGTGGTAAACAGTCTCATAGATCTGATTGAAAAACACGGATCATGTCCCTCCATTGCAGTGGGAGGTTCAGACCAGGAGGCTGCGGATCTGACTTCTGTGGCACGCATCCTTGCTAATGTAAACCTCCGTGATCACACATATTCGGTTCTGAAAATCATCGTCTCCATACTCGGGGAGGAGATGACGGATCCCGAACATGCTGCGCCGGTTTACATAGTCTGTGCACTCGCACATGATATAGGGAAGATACCGGAATTCAGGCTCTCCGGTATATACAACTCCTCGGAACACGCCTTCATCTCCGCACAGAAACTCAGGGAAATCATGAAGGATACGAACATATCCTGGGCCGAAACTGCCATAGAGGCAGTAAGAAGCCATCACGCAAGGAAAGCACCCGACAGTGTAACATATCTCCTCAAGAGAGCCGATCAGAGGGCAAGGGCATACGAACTGGCCCGGGCCACATCCGGATTCGAGGTCATGCCACTTGAACAGTGGTTCGATGCTTCCCGCTTCCTTAAGGAGTACATACTTCCTGACGTGAATAGAGCACAGAGGGACACCTGGAAGGCCTTTATCCTGAAGGGTATTCTCTTTGTAAGACCTGATGCACTCTACGAAAGTGCATCACAAATGGGCAGGGATATGAAGAAGCTCGATATGTGCTTCATATATACGAGCGAGCAGGAACAGGCGATGAGAAGAATCGTCAAAATACTGAGAGAAAACGGACTCATTCATAAGATGCTACCTGATGACAGATATTCCCTCTTTTTTGAACTGAAACTGTCCGTTCCCCACATCAAAAAACCCGTACTCTCACTCACACCACTAAGACTTGAACCATTTCTGAATATATGCGGTGTGGATATTGTCGATCTCGAACGACGAAAGACGGATATACTGGCTGTTATCGATGATGTTGTTCTGAAATAAAGAAGAAATTGCAAAAATCCTTAATTCAGTAGATAATATAAACCATAAGGCAATGCTGATGATTGGCTATTAAGGGATCAAAGAGGAGAAAGGAATACTTGAAGAAATATAGACCTCAGAAATGGCTGTTTGAGGGTGTAAGAGAAGGTCGATACTTATCAGCAAGAACAGCAGACAAAATATTTATAATTGCCTGCAAGAAAGCCGGGATCAACAAGGAGGTCTCTTTTCATACCTTCAGGCACAGTTTTGCCACACATCTGTTAGAGGGAGGAACGGATTTAAGGTATGTTCAGGAGTTATTAGGTCATGCTCACAGCAAGACAACCGAGATTTACACTCATGTAAGCACGAAAAGCTTAGGGAAGATAGTCAGTCCAATTGATACCTTAAATCTGAATAAAGGGGGGTGAGAGATGACGATATTTGTCAGGTTAGGGATTTCTGGCGATTCCGCCAGAATGAAAATATCCGCACCAGGTGCTGATACAAACAAGTTAAAGGTGAAATATGATGAATAAATGGAGAAAATATAAAGAAATGAAACTATGGAGTGAAGAAGAACCTAATGATGTTGAGCAAGGGAGTAGCCTTATAGACAATAATAAGGTTTCCATACTTTTTAGAAATACAATCCCTGAAATTCCATCAACAACATACGGGACTTTTGCCATTTATAAGTATCCAGCGAAATTCATACCACAAGTTATTGCCTATGTACTTAAAAAGTATGCCAGACAAGGCATGAAAATATTTGATCCTTTCGCTGGTTATGGGACTGTAGGTGTAGTATCAAAAGTGTACGGATATGACTACGAATTATGGGATTTAAATCCAATAATAAACATAATTCATGATACTGCTGTTATGAAAAACCCGAAAATAAATCTTCTGGGATTAATGAAAGAAATTAAAAACTCTCAACAAGAGTTTATCCCAAAATGGTCTAATTTAAATTATTGGTTTCCTGAAGATTTTATCCCTATTCTCTCAAGGACTTGGGGTTTTGTTCATTCATTAACAGACGAAACTAAATATGTGCTTTTAATACCGTTAATCAATGTAACAAGATATTTTTCCTATGCTGACGAGAAAGTTCACAAACTATATAAATCAAAATATTCAAGAAAGAAAATAGAAGAACTTTTGAAAACGAACTGGGAATCTCAATTTTACAATCTACTTGAAAAAGAGATATACAAACTTTTAAAGAAAATCTGGGAATATAATCGTTTAAATCCTAAACCAGTTGAATATAGAATTAGGTCTGGAATAGATACTTTAGAAACAAAATTAGAGAACAATGTAAACATCCTCATAACATCACCACCTTATCTGCAAGCTCAGGAATATATTAGGTCAACTAAATTGGAACTGTTCTGGCTGGGTTACGAGGAATCTTATATAAAAGAATTAAGTAAAAAAGAACTTCCATATAGACCTGTGAATAAAATAAAAATTCACTCAGAAAAATACTATGAATTTAGAGAAAAAATAAAAGAGAATCATCTTAGGACTTTATACGATAGATATTTTCATGCCATTTTAAATGCATTTGGGGCTTTAGGAGAAAATGTTACGGATTATATGTGTATTTTTGTTGGCCCAGCAAAAATAAGAACTACATCTATTCCCATAGACGATATAATAATTGAACATCTAAAGGAATTTGGATGGAGACATGAGATTACATTTATTGATAAAATTGTGTCCAGAGTAATGTTTGAATCTGATGTTAACCCTGCCTCTGGTAGGAAAGATAGTAGGATAAAAACGGAACATTTGGTCGTGTTAAAGAGAGGTAAATAATGTGTATCGGATTCTAAAAGGGGAACTAAATAGTGCAACTAAGTTTAAAAAGAAAGTATCGGAGTACGTCCAAAGTCAGAGAAGGATGATTCAAGAAAATTATGGTATATCTTTTGATGAGGAGGAGCTTAATGACCTATTGCTCTCAGCGTGTCGGAGTAATGACTTCGATGTAATTTACCGACAGAAAAATAAAATGTTTCTTGATGAGGATAAGGTTTTAGATTGGATTAAGAAGAAACTATTACCAAATACAGTTATCGTAAGATTAGACGATGAAGACATTATAAGGCTACTGATATTTTGTATTGAAATTACTTATCAGATGTTTGCAGGTGGAACAAAAGCAACTGTATCTGCAAAGGGATTTAGAGAAAGAAGAAGAACATTTGAGTCCATTCTTGTAGATCAATTTGTTGGAAAATTGGGAGAGGTTATGGTCAAGAAATTCCTTGAAAATAATTTTCACAAAATAAAAATAGAGTTAGATTGGGAGATATCGAGACAAATTGAGAAATATAGAAATGACATCATAAATGCAAAAAAGAATGTGAGTATAAAGTCATCTCCAACCCTAGCGGGTATTTGGGCTGAAGCAGATATAGGTTATGACTATGGTATTACAGTAAAATGTTCTGTCCCTCAACCTACAATTTTACAATTTTTCATTGAAGTTTGTGGATTTTCAAGACTTCTTGACTTTGCGGAAGAGAAAATTCCCTCCAACGACAGCCTTTTTAAAGAATACCTTGGCGAGATGAGACAAAGAATCAAGGAGTACAAATGTGGTAAAATACAAACAGACTTAAAAGGAATTATCTGCGGTTATTTTAAAACATCTCCCCATCTTTTGAAAACTGAAGGTGAAATACTGGACTATTTAGGTGTAGTTAGAGAAGAAAGATATTTACTGCCCATTCGGGATCTCAAATGGACAAAAGATGATTGGCAAAAATTTTTAAAAGAGGTAGAACTTCTATGAATATAATTAAAATCTGCCCGCCACTTCATATTATCCCACGATTTTTCTCAACCTCTCGAGAACTATAACTTTCTGTTTCTCCGAAAGCCGTCCCGGATCTCCAGTCCCCTTATACTCCCTTCCGTCCCTTCCTGTAAACGTTGTGAGCTCGAGGAGTAAATCCTTCTCGCTCATTCCTTTCAATCGTGCAGCCATCGAGAGAAGTTCCCTTAAATCCCCTACCCCTGTATCCTCGATCGAAAGCAAACATATCCTTCCCCTCATGTCTATGAGTTTAAGAATAACAGTTCTGTTTACAGGCATGTGAACGACAAATGAGACCTTCTCCCTTTCAGAGGTTGAGGCTATCGTGCCCCTGAACCAGACCCTTCGACCTTCAGCCTCAAGGACAAACGAAAGTGTCCTGTCCCTGAGAGAATTCACACTTCCCTGACCCTGCACTGTAAACTGAACTGATGCTCCCCTCTGGAGCACCCTTATCCCGGTTATGACAACCTGTAACCTCACATATAAGTAATACCACTTTAGAAAAATCCAGTAGAAAAAAAAACGAAAGGAGGTAACAATGAAGATCCTGCACACGGGGGATCTGCACCTCCAGAACGGGCAGATCCTCAAAGAAATCAAGAAATGCACAGATTTTCTGCTTGAAGTCGCAGAAAGAGAAAGACCGGATTTCACAGTCATAGCAGGTGATCTATTTGATCAGAATGTTCCGCTCGGGTCAGAAGCGGCAGTTACCGCAATCGATTTCCTGCAAAAACTGTCTAACCTCTGTCCGGTATTTATCGTAAAGGGAACTCCCTCACACGAGGGGACGAATCTTAACAGCCTGGAAAGACTTACAGGAGTTACAGTCTTTGATACCCCGATTCAGATGAAGGTCGGGGAAGCCACATTCAGCTTTCTCCCTGCTCCTACAAGAGCATCACTCCTTACACTGAGGAAAAATAATGAGACTATCGAAGATCTCTTAAGGGACATCCTTCAGGGATGGGGTGAGACCGCAAAAGTTCCCCATATCCTTGTCGGACATGTGACGCTAAGGGGATCTGAAACCTCGGCAGGACAACAGATGGCAGGAAGGGACATCGAACTCGGTGTATCCGACTTTGCTCTTGCAAAACCGACTCTGGTTATTCTCGGTCACATCCATAAACCCCAGAGGTGGGGGAACATATTCTACTGCGGTTCCCTAACAAGGCTGAACTTCGGGGAGGAGGAAGAAAAGGGCTTCTGGATCCACGAGATAAATGATAGCAGGGTGGAAAGCAGGTTCATTAAAGTCCCTGCGAGAAAAATGGTTACACAAACCTGGCCTGATGTTGATCTCTCCTCACTCGGTCCAGGAGATGGTCTTAGAATCATCGCACGGGTCAATGAGGGGGAGAACTGTGACTTTTCCTCCCTGGAGAGGGAGGCAGGTGAAAGGGGGATCATCCTCAGAATTGAAAAACAGGTGATTCCTGTCGTGACCCGGAGAACCGAGGCAATATCGAGGGCACTGACGTACGAGGATAAGTTGAGGATATGGCTCGAGGTATCAGGAACCGGTTCCGAAAATGGCGATCTCTTCGACAAACTTTCCCTCCTCAGGGAAAGAGAGCCGGAGGAGATCGTATCAGTACTTCTAAAAGGAGGAGGAAATGAAACCGTTATTTCTCAGACTTAAGGGCTTCAAGGGTATAAGAGCTGGTATGAACCTTGATGAAGTCACCCTTGACCTTTCCGGTCTTCCACAGGGTATCTGTGCGTTTGATGCTCCGAACGGAACAGGAAAAACAACGATAATCGACAATCTCACACCATACAGGTTCATGCCGTACAGAGCGTCCTCGTTCAGTCCAAAGGCGTTCTCGTTCTACGAGCATGTGAACGGGGATGCGGAAAAAGAACTCCTCTTCGAGATGAATGGAAGGGTCTTTAAGTCGATCCTTCTCATCTCCGGTAAGAGGAAAAAACAGGAGGCCTATCTATACGAAAAGATAGGTAATTCCTTTGTCCCCCTCACCCCTGACGGGGGGACAGAAGGCTATGACAGACTCGTCGAAGAAATTTGCGGGTCACCCGATCTCTTCTTCACATCGATTTTCAGATGTCAGAATGCCCGTTCGATCTCAGATTATACAAAGGGAGAACTCAAGGAGATCCTTTCAGAACTTCTCGGTCTCAACGAGATGAGACAGATATCGGAGAAAGCAAGGACAGTAAAAAGGGAGATCTCTGCGGTCATTCTGGGGAAGAGTGGAGAAATCGAGGCACTGACACTGAAGAAAGACGGGATTGAGAATTTAAGGTTCCGGATCGATGCTGTGAAACAAAAACTCGGATTTCTGGAGACCGAACTCAACCAGACAAAGGCCAGAAAGGACGAGCTTAAGACCCTCCTCACGGAGATCGAGACGAAGGAAAGAATGTTTGAAGAAAAGAGAATGCTCGTTGAGAAAGGTCTCAGAGAGGTCGAGGAGGAAAAACGGAGGGTTCTATCCCGGTATGAAGAGTCACAGAGGACTGTTTTGTCAAGAATAAGGAAAATAAGAGATCAGATATCGAGAGAGCCGGATCTCCGCGCACGTCTTCTGAAAATCGAGAAACTCGAGGGTGACCTCTCATACATGACAGTAGAGAGGGAGAATCTCGAAAGAAGGGTTGAGGAACTGAGGAGTTCTCAGAGAGAACTCATGGAAAAGCGTGTCACACTCCTCAAGAAAGAGGCAGATCTCCGTCAGCTCGAGGAAGAAAGAAAAAGAAAAACAGTACTCCTCCAGGAAAAACTGCGGGATGCGGAGACCGCATCATCCATTCTGGACGGGGTTCCCTGTGGAGACCTTGCGAATTCATGTCCTCTTGCCACGGATGCGGTAAAAAAGAAACTCACAGTACAGGAATTACAGCTTGAACTCACCAGAATTTCTGCGCCTTCCGAGGAGGAGAATCAACTTCGTAAGGAAGTAGAAAACATAGCCGTGGTACAGGAACTGATTCAGGGTGTGGAAAGGGAACTCAAGGAGGCCTCCACGAAACTTTCAGAAATCAGAAAGAGGATTTCAGATACTGAATCACGACTGAGAGAGGGAGAAAAGATCAGACAGGAACTCGCCTCACTTCAGAGCCTTTCCTCCATGCTACCCGAGCTGGAAAGAGACCTGGCCAGGGTTGAGACTGAAAAAACACAGAGAATTCAGGAACTCGAACAGAGATCCCGGGATCTCAGGATCGAGCTGGATAAGATTCCTCGCCCCGACCATGAAAGAAAACAGGGAACGATCTCGTCGCTCAATGAACTCCAAAACAGGATACTCTCCCTTGAGAGCGAAATCTCTGTGCTTCACAGGGAGATCGGAACTCTTGAAAGAATGATGGAGGAAGCTATCGAAGCAGAAAAAAGACACGCACAGCTATCGGAGGAACTGGAAATCTTAAAAAAACACGAAAAGGACTTTGGTATTCTCGAAAGGGCATTCGGTCCTGACGGGATCGTCGCCCTCGAGATCGATGCTGCGGGTCCACTCATCTCCTCCATAGCAAACAACCTTCTTGCAGTATTCGGAGGGAGATTCTCGATAAGGATCGACACACTGAAACAAACGAAGGCAGCTCCAAAGGAGACACTCGAGATAGTCGTCTACGATGCCATGACCGGCGAGCTTAAGAACCTCCGGATCATGAGCGGTGGGGAAAGGGTATGGATCGAGGATGCAATAACAAGGGCCATAGCAATCGTCAGGCAACAGAGGTCAGGGAAGAAGTACCTGACACTCTTCACTGACGAGAAGGATGGTGCTCTGGATGCGGTGAGAAAGATTGAATTCTTCCAGATGAAAAGAAAGGTTCTCGAAATCGGAGGATACGAACGGGAGTTCTGCATAACACAGACCCCATCCCTCCTCGAGTTCTGTGACGCGGTCATAAGGCTTGAGAGGGGGAAGGGAATAAAAATAATCACATAAAAAAAGGAGGTGTTTATGATGGAACAGAGCCACACGGAAGGCATTGTAAGGATCTTTCAAAACGGAGATGAGGAGATGCTTGCATCCGCTGCAACACTCCTCGGCCCAGCATTCAGACTGCCCCGTGCGGGCGTGATCCGTCCGGGGATAATGAAGCTCAAGCCAGGAAGCACAAAGGAAGACGAACTTGTGTATGAAAGACTGGTGAAGGAGGGTCTTACATGGGAGGAAATAGACAAAAGACTGGGGCTGGATCAGTACGGAAGGTCAAAGTTGATTCCTGCAAACGTCGACTACTTCACAGTCCTGCCGGGTGACTGTGAAAATCCCGAAAGTGCGAAAGAAATCATGAGGCTATACGCTGATAAGGACGGAAAACTCAGATCGTTTCCTGTCTGGTTCCCGGTAAACGAGTGGTGGAACATAATACCCCACTCACTTAGATGTTTCGGTCAATCGGGAATAAAGTTCAGATCAAACTTCAGGGAGATCCGAACCCCACACACTGTGAAACTGGAAAGGGTCTGTGAATATCCCCTGGAGGTAGTTCCCGGAAAACGCATCTTCGGGGGTCGTCCGTGGGGTGAAAGACCATGCGACCCCGATACCTGTCCTGAATATCAGTCAGGACAGTGTAAATTCGGGGGTGTCCTCCAGTTCTACATCCCGGGGATAAAGGGTGCTGGTGTGTGGTTACTCCCAACGACATCATGGTATTCGCTAGTGAGAATAAAGTCCACCCTCGAGATGATTTCAGGTATCACAGGCGGAAGACTCGCGGGGGTACTGGTGGACGGAAAAACACCGTTTGTAGTTAGGAAAGTATACGAGGAGGTACCGACAGTCGATGTAGGCACCGGTAAACCTGTCAGGAGAGGCCAGTGGTTAATCACTCTCGAGGTGGCGGTCGATATGCTCGAACTTGCCAGGGCCTTCTCAAGAGAAAAGGTCATGGCAAGGGCAAGGAGAGCACATGAGATCCTGACCGCAGGGGAAGAACCTGCTCCTCCCGGGACAAAACCAGAACCACAGATCCCTGTACAGACCACACCCGGGACAAAACCAGAACCACAGATCCCTGTACAGACCACACCCGGGACAAAACCAGAACCACAGATCCCTGTACAGACCACACCCGGGACAAAACCAGAACCACAGATCCCGCCTGAACCGAAACGGGAGGCAGGTACAGAAGAAAAAAGCAAGGATTTAAGAGCTTTGAAGGTCGAAGCGGTGCGAATCAGAGACAGGATCCTCCCGAGGTATGAGGAGTTCTGGACTAAGGTACGCAAATCGTTTAGAGTCGATGCCGAGGAGGATCTAAGAAAGATTATCGCCTGTCTGAAGATAGCAGAAAAGGCAGGTGAAAGAGATGTACCGTGCTCCCTTCTGATGGAATGGGCAGATGTGATAATCGCTGATCCCGAGGAAATGTTGAAGAACGTGGAATCGGTTATCGACAGAATTCAGGATAATTTAGAACCCTATTAAAATTTCCAGCCGGGGTTTTCCCCCGGCATCAATAAAAAACAAAATAAGGAGGTGTCTATGATATTTTCAGTAGAGAAACCCACCCTTGCAACCACAGTATCAAGGGTAAAAAGGATCGCAGGCCAGAGGGCGGTACTCATGGATGTTACCAGAAATCTCCTCCTGCGGATAAAGGACGGTGAAATCACTGTTGCAGGTACAAATCTCGATATGTATGTATCTGTTCATGCCGGACATGTGGATGCTGAAGATGTCACGCTCCTGGTCAATGCTGATCTGCTGAACAATATTCTCTCCACTTTAAGGGACGAACCCGTAGAATTCGAGACAGACGCCAAGTCCCTTAAGATTAAACAGAAGGAAACGGTATTTACTGTTGCTCTCGAAGATCCCGAGGACTTCCCATCAGTACCGCAGGTGGAGGGTACTGAGTACTCGGTTCCATCCGCGATCTTTTGCGGTGCGGTGAACTCAGTCCTTCCATTCTCAGGAAACGAGAAAAATAGAGAGGTTCTATGTTCTGTTCATCTCGAGTGCAAGGATGGAAAGATAAATGCGGTGGCATCAAATGGGGCATATCTTGCACTCAGGACGGTTGAAGTCAGCGGAAGTATCGAACCATTCGAGATTACAATCCCAAAACAGTCAGCAGCTTATCTTCCTCTGTTCTTCTCTGACGAGGTGGATCTCACCTTGAAGGTCGATAAAGGAGGTATCAATCTTCGTGGAAAGAAAACATCGGTCTACCTCCGAGTCCTCGAAGCAAAATACCCGGACTGGAGGCTTGCATTCCCGAACAAGGATGGGATGATCAGAGTAAAGGTAGACGGTCAGGCGTTCATGGAAGCTGCTGAAAAAGTCTACCTCCTTGAATCCAGGGCCACAAAGATCGAATGTGAAGATGGAAGGATCACATTCTCCGGTACCGGGGAGATGGGTTCGGTTCTAACATCGATTACCGGCTCATCCACAGGAAAGACCGAGGGTAACTTCGACCCGAAAATGCTCTACCAGATATCGAAGAGACTGATTGGTGAGGTTGTCCTCTACATGCCCGAGAAGGGAACACTCTCACCATGTGTGTTCGAACCCTCACCGGATGAAACATACCTCCTCATGCCCGTCCAGATCGAATAAAAAGTAATAACATAAAAAGAACCCAGTAGAAAGCGAAAGAATGCCCCGAAGGACTCCTTCCTTCTGGGGCAATTTTTTTTGAAAGGAGGTGAGGTGTGTGAACATTCAACAAATAAAACAGTCCGTCGACCTTCTCTCGCTTGTCGAGATGGTCGCGGGAAGAGGTATAAGGGAAGGAACGTGTGTGAAATTCTTCTCCCCCTTCAGGGAGGAGAAAAATCCCTCCTTTGCCGTTTACCCGGACGGAAGGTGGTTTGACTTCGGTCTCGGTGAGGGTGGGGATGTAATTTCGTTCGCAATGAAATACTGGAACCTGTCTTTCAAAGAGGCGGTGGAGAAACTTATGGAGTTAAACGGTGCGATTCGAATCGCACCTGAGAGGGAAAACGAAACCCCACCCCGGAGGGACAGGAGAGAAAAAAAGAAGAGGGCGGAGGCTCTGTACAGGAAACTCCTCGAGACGTCCGATGCTACAAGGGTCGAGGGGTACTTCAGGGAAAAGGGAGTCAACTATCACCACGAAATGGGAGCTGTCCTTTTCCCGTCGATAAAACATGCTTCCACCTATGTGGCCATTCCCTGCCCATATCCTCAGAAAATACTCGGTCTGGAGTGCAGAAAAATCGAAGGTGGAGGATTCAAAAGACTTACTCTCTTCGGGAAGCCACTCTGGCTTCTGAGGAGGAACCTATCCAGAATGTTGGTGACGGAATCGATCTTAGATTCACTTGCAGGTGAAATCATCCTGAACGACCGGGATTTGACACTCGTGGCCCTGAATGGGGTCGGAAATAAAGGAAAGGTTCCGGGGATGGTCAAGAAATACAGTCCCCGGATTGTTCTCCTGGCCCTCGATGCAGATGACGTGGGCCAGAGAACTCAACATGAAATAGCTCAGTCAATAAGCTCGCTGACCCAGATCCGTTACGTGAACGACCACGTAAAGGCAGGGGTCAAGGATCTTCACAGACTTTTACTCAATCACAAAGAAAGGAGGGAATCATGAGAGAAGATATTTTGAGGAAAAGATATTATCTCAGAGACGAGGATGGGAACATCCTCGAAAACTGGGAAGGTCTGTGCCGTCGCGTTGCCTCTGCGCTCGCAGAGGCGAAGGAACAGGAAGACGAATTCTTCATGGTGATGTTCAACTGTCTATTCCTTCCTAACTCTCCCGCACTCATGAATGCGGGGAAGGGAGACTTTTCCCTCTCTGCGTGTTTCGTGCTTCCAGTAGAAGACTCGATGGAAGGGATTTTCGAGGCAGTCAAAAAGGCTGCCATCATCCAGAAGATGGGTGGTGGTACCGGATTCGACTTCTCCAGGCTGAGGCCTGAGGGTGATCCGGTGAAGACAACGAAGGGAGTCGCAAGTGGTCCCTGTTCCTTCATCCGGGTCTTCGACACTGCAACTGAAGTTACAAAACAGGGAGGAACAAGAAGAGGATCGAATATGGGTATCCTGAGAATAGACCACCCTGACGTTGAAAACTTCATATCCCTGAAAAGGGAGGAGGGAGTACTCACGAACTTCAATCTCTCTGTGGCAATAACCGATGAGTTCATGGATACCCTGAAAAGAAAAGGGGATTTTGAACTCAAATTTAATGGGAAGGTCAGAAAAAAGGTGAGTGCTCGCTCCCTGTGGGAAAGGATAGTGGATGGTGCATGGACGAACGGAGAACCAGGTGTGGTTTTCATCGATAGGATAAACGAGAAAAATCCCACACCGCATATAGGGCGGATAGAGGCAACAAACCCGTGCGGGGAACAACCTTTGCTTCCCTATGAGGCCTGTGTCCTCGGTTCAGTTAACCTTTTGGCGCACGTAAAGAATAGAGAAATCGACTGGATGCTTCTCGAGAAAACGGTAAGGACAGGGGTAAGAATGCTGGACAGAATTATAGATGTCCAGTCCTACCCTCTACCAGAAATTGAGAAGATGCACAAAGGGAACAGAAAAGTCGGACTCGGCATTATGGGCTGGGCTGATCTCCTTCTGCTACTGTCTATCAGATACGATTCGAATGAAGCCCTTTCTCTCGCTGAGAAGGTTATGAGCTTTGTTGAGAGGGTGTCTATTGATGAAAGTCAGGTACTGGCGTCAGAAAAGGGAGTCTTCCCGAACTGGGAAGAATCTATATGGGCAAAACGTAATATAAAAATGAGAAATGCCACTACGACAACGATCGCTCCTACTGGTTCAATCTCGATAATCGCTGGATGTTCCTCAGGCATCGAACCGGTGTTTGCCTGGGAAACAATCCAGAGAAGGCCGGTGGGAGAACACGTGGTGGTACATCCAGTTTATGCTGACTGGAAGGAAAAGCATCCAGGTGAGCCATTACCACCCTGGTTTGTTACCGCCAGGGAAATCAGTTCGGAGTGGCACGTGAGGATGCAGGCAGCGTTTCAGAAATACACACATAATGCCGTTTCAAAAACCGTCAACCTTCCGAATTCTGCTACGAAGGAGGACGTCGAGAAGATTTTTCTTCTCGCGTATGAACTTGGCTGTAAGGGGGTAACGGTCTATAGAGACGGATCAAGAAAAGTACAGGTGATTTCAGACCGTACTCAGGAGGCTGTAGAAGAGGAACTGGGGCCGGTTGAGGAGTCAAGGAGAGTCCGGGTCAAGACCCCTGAAGGGAATGTGTATATTCACATTACGATGAGGGGGGATAGGCCCTGTGAGATTTTTGTCAACTCCCCAGTTCAAACGAAATACGCGGATGTGTATGAGGCCCTGGCACGAGTCTTTTCCACTGCTTTGAGACATCGAGTTCCACTGAAGAGGCTCCTTGAACAACTGGAAGCAGCGAACGAGAAGTTCGGAAGTGTGGTTTCACCTGTGTATGCGATTGTCAGGGCCTTCAGGATTCTCGGTCTGAATGGAGGTTCTCAAAAATGTCCTGAGTGCGGAAACGTATTAGTGTCGGAAGAGGGATGTCTGAAATGCCATTCATGCGGGTTCTCGAAATGTTGAAAGATCTGGATCTGCTATTGATGAATCTCACGACCGGTCTACAGTTTTTCGAATACTTTCCGATAATTAGGAGGATAGCACGATGAACAATAACGGTATCAATGCCATGGCCATGACCCTTTTTCAAGAGCTCAGGCCCAGGATTCTCGCCCTCGCGCGGAAGCTCGAGTCCTTCGGGCTTTCCCGCGAGGATTGCTTGCAGGAAGCCTTCCTGGCCATTATGAAGGCACTGATCTCATATAGAGAAGAGACGAAAATGAAACTCTCCACTTTCTGTTATTATTTCATAGAAAAGGCTCTGTACAGAATGGCCGGGGAGGAAGAGATCATGTACGTTGTAATAGATGAGAACGGAAACATCATAGAAGAACTCGAAAATGGAGAATACAGGCGAAAAAAGACAAAGCTAAAAAAAAGGGGATACAGAGTCGAAAGCAGAAGGAAAATTACTCCCATCTCTGATCTGACCTTGAATACAGAAGATGGGGGTATCGAAAACTTTATAGAAAGGAGGGTGTCATGGGAGAAAACACAATCAAACTCAGACTGAGCGATCTTGTCAAGGTGTCCTCAACTCTAGCAGGAAAGAAAAACGCGGTGCGCTATGTCCGCCAATTAATATATAGAAAGAAGTTACCATTTCCTGCCGAGAAGATCGGAAGGAGATGGTACGTTGAGCTGGATAGACGGAAGATACCACCAGAGATCTGTGAGGAAGTTGAGGCACGAAACAAGATTAAAAGAAAAGAACCAGGCAGAAAAAGGAGAATAATTTTGTATATACCAAAAAGCCTTTCCGGTAAGTTCAGATCGTACGTTCGAGACAACTGGAGTTTGTTTCTGGTTTCGCTCATTGATAAGAATATTCAAGAAAGCCATATTATCAGGAAAGAACTGAAGCTTGACGTTCCGGAGGGTGTAGAGGGGGTGGTTGGTAGCAAACACATAGGAACAGCGTTTCTTGCATACATATTTCAACATTACATCGAGGAGGTGGAAAAATGCAGACAGTAATAATTCCTCTTTCCCTCCTGGTAGAGGGGAAACAGATTTTCAAGCCTCACGATGAGAGGACGCTGGCAGCGTTGACTGAGAGCATTAGGAGGTGGGGCCTTTTTCACGAGATTCTCGTTGTCAGGAGAGATGACGGTCTTTACGAGGTAGTGTCCGGTTTCGGAAGACTCCGGGCAGCGAGAGAGGCAGGGTTGAAAGAGATCCCGTGTAAGATTATAGAGGAGTGGCGGATTGTGGGAGCGATGTTTGACACAGATCTTATACGTCGACACCTTACTCCTCTTGAGGTTCGGGAAGGAACTACAGTCAGAGATGAGGCCGAAAAGACCGGTGCGAAGCTTGTACCCGAATTCAATTCGATCAGGCAGTACCTTCCCCACACAGTTCTCCGTGCTCTTGTTCAATTATCAGAAAAGGAGCAGGAGCAACTCCTGAAGGCTATGCCTCAGAAGATATTGCCTGATCCTCGAGTACAGAAGGAACTTGAGGAAAAAATAGCCTCTCTCAAAGAAACTATCCAGGAAAAAGAAAGTGAGATAAGGAATCTTGTCAAAAAATTGATGAATGTCCAGAAAGAAAAAGAACAACTCGAAGCCAGTGTCAGTATGAAGAGAGTTGATCTGGAAAAACTGAAGGAAGAGATTGAGAAAAAGGTAAGGGAGGAATATGAAGAACCCCTTATGGTTGAGAAGGCAAGAGAAGAAGAAAGAGAGAAAGTCTATGCTGAACTGAAAGACGAGATTGAAGAGAAAACGAAGAAGGTAAAAGAAGTAACTGAGAAGTGCCGGGAACTTCAGACCCAAATCGAGACTCTGCATGAAGAACTAAAAAAGGCCCGGTATGAGAAAGAACAGGCAGAGAAGGCAAAAGAAATCGCCTGGCAGAATAAAGAATATCTGAGGGAAACCTTGCACAAATTCATTTCTTCTGATCTCTTGAGTCTTGACCTTAAGAGTCTATCCTCCGATGCCGAGAATGTAAAACAGAAGGTACTATCTATCAAGGATAAGATCATCAGGATAGGTATGGAGAATTTGACAGAGCAGAAAGACACAATTCTATCCTGTTGTAAGTCCCTATCCAGAACTCTCCAGACAGTGGAAGAAATCAGGAAGGAAATTGAAACGATAGTGATAGCGGCTTCAAAACCCCAGACACGTCAAACACCAGAGTAATAATCTCTGCCCCACTGCGGTTTGCAGTGGGGTTTTTTATTTGGCTGTCAGATCCTTACATTTGAGTCCTTTCTGAATTCTCATTAAATGAGATATCGAAAAAGGACCATTTGAGTCCTTTCTGAATTCTCATTAAATGAGATATCGAAAAAGGACCATTTGAGTCCTTTCTGAATTCTCATTAAATGAGATATCGAAAAAGGACCATTTGAGTCCTTTCTGAATTCTCATTAAATGAGATATCGAAAAAGGACCATTTGAGTCCTTTCTGAATTCTCATTAAATGAGAATTTTTTTTCGAACAAAATTCCTTTTTGCCCGGTGCAATTCGCACCGGGTTTTTTATTCCACCTTCTCAGGCCACCTTCTCCACACATAGCTTCCGTTTTCCTTAACGGGATGGAACATCCTGGCGCAGGCAAAACACTTCACCTTGTCCTTATAAAGATTCCGTTCGAGACGGGTCAGATACGGATACATCCAGTAGAGCATTCCACCGCACCTCGGGCAGTACATGCCCTTATTCTCAGTTTTCATATTTTTTCACCTCCCTGTAAAGTAAAGGAATTCCTTTAGAGGATTACCTCGTTCGGCCTTATGAAATATGTCTTTATTTTTGCCCTTGTCTTTCCAACGAAAAGAAGTTCATCGGTTATGAACTCTCTATCAACATCGAATGGAAGAATAAAAATCACATAGTCAGCCTCACTTCCCTGAAACCTGTGGACTGTAAGGGCATAGGAGAGTTCAAGATCACCTTCTTCAATAAGAACAATATCATTTCCAGTTTTCACTTTTATGTACCCATTTTCCCTCCCCTCCACAATTCCTGTCTGTCCATTCGATGCAAGAAGTTCTCCAGTAACATAAATATTCCTTGTCACAATAACCCTGTCTCCCTGACGGAAACCCTCACTCGATCCATCTGGATTGAGAATGTTTCTCAGTATGAGGTTAAGTCTTTTTGTACCGAGAGGGCCGTGGTGGATCGGTGTTATAACCTGAAAATCCTCATTTTTTAACCGCTGGATGAGTTTTTTCAGTATGAGGATGGCATGTATCTCATCTTTCACAGGGATTTCCTCCACATTGAGTCTTCCCCCCTGAAATCTATATCCCTTTACAAGTTTCACAGATGGAACAATTTTAAGCATCTCCCTGAAGACACTTTCTCCCTCAACAGGTGGAAGCTGTTCCGGATCTCCTGAGAATAGAACCCTCGGTGCTGCTCTTAAAATTGCATAAAGTGTATACCAGTTGAGCATGGATGCTTCATCGACAACAAGTAGATTGCACTTCAGTTCCTTTACGGAAAAACCCTTAGGTCCATATCCGAGAAGGGCGTGAATTGTCACCGCCTTTTCACCGAGTTTCTTTGCTGCCTTCCCCGTTGTGGCTGTGAGATATACGTCCTCGGAAAGGGATGCAAGATCCTTAAGGAAGGTTGTCTTACCTGTCCCCGGGCCTCCTGTGAGAATTGAATATTTCTTCTTCAGAAGGATGGATGCAACCGGATCATCAGTCTCAAAGGGAGGCTGGACATCGGGATTTTTCTTCAACATCTCAAGACAGCTTCTTCTCAAATGATATATCTGACTCAGATATACCCTGTCATAATCGATGATGAACTTCAGTCCCCTTTTCTCCACTTTTAAAAATGCCTCTTTCACCCTTTCTGGATCCTCCTTCCCCTCTTCCGCTATCCTTTCAATGAACTCATCATAAGGAAGGCTCTCCCTTCCATCCCTATATGCCTCTTCAAGCACAAAGAGACCGAATGCAGGGATTTTCTGATGGAGGAAAAGAGGCTGGGCTGTAATGTCAGAGATAAGACGTGCAGATGGAAAATCGAGATGTCCTCTCGTATAGAAGAGAAAAGGATTATTAAGGTATTCCACCCTCCTGAGAAATGGCCACTTAAGGAATTTTAAAAGGAGACTTTTCCTTCCAAGAAGGAATAATATGGAAATGACGTCCTTTAAAATAGATGTCGGCTCTTCCTCGGGAATAAATCCATTCTTTTTAACAAAGGAGATTGCCTTCTCAAACGCTCCATTTATATCAGCCCTCGAGACAGATGCACGGTGAGCGATATATATCCTTCCCTTTCTCCTTCCCTCGATAGCGGCCTCCCTTGAGGGAACTATGGAGGGATTCTCCGTCCCTTCCGGGATAAAGACATATGATCTTGTCCTTAAACGGAGAAGTTCACCCTTTTTTGTCTTTCTCTTCTCAACAACAATTCCTCTCATCTCTTCCTCCCTGAATGTGTTACTCCCCGATCGATGATGGTAATAGAAAAAGGGATGGAACTTTTAAGACCAAAAGATGTAGCACAAAGGATGAAGATAAGCAGGGCCTACCTTTATAAACTCATAAAGAAAGGGCTTTTTCCAAGGCCGGTTAAGGCCTTGAACGGGACAATGTCAGTGTGGCTCAGTACTGAGGTGGATAGCCTGATTGAGGCCATCTACAGAATGGAACCGGAAGAGAAAATAAGGGAACTCGTGAAAACGATAGAAAGTAAGCGTCAGTTTTCCTTCAGTTCGTCAAGGTAGTCAGCCCAGGCCTGCATCATCTTCCTCCTCTTATCCATGAACTGTGCCCTGTTATATGCACCACCGTATGGATCCTGATTCCTGTGTGCAAGCTGTCTCTCTATGACTTCAGGAGGGAAGTTCAGCTTTTCATGAAGGAGTGTTCTTGCCATTGCCCTGAAGCCGTGGGCGGTGATATCAGTCGTCGTTGAATAACCCATCCTTCTTAATGCTGAATTGAGGGTGTTATCCGAGATCGGCCTTTTAAAGTCCCTTCCGGGGAATAGATAGCGATATGAGCCAGTTATACCTCTCAGTCCTCTTACAAGCTCAAGAGCCTGTCTTGATAGTGGAACAAGGTGGGGTTCCTTCATCTTCATCTTCTCTGCCGGGATCTCCCATACGGCCTCTTTCTCATTTATCTCTGTCCACTCTGCATGTCTCAGTTCTCCAGGTCTCACGAACGTCAGGGCAAGAAGTTTGAGTGCACATCTCACGATGATTCCCTCATACCCATCTATCGCCCTCATGAGGGCACCTACCTTCTCAGGATCAAGGATCGCGGGATAGTGTACGGGTCTTGAGGGTGCTATCATCTTCGGGCCTATTCCCGCTGCCGGGTTAGAGGAACAGAGATTTCTTGTGAGGGCATATCTGTACATCATATCCATTATCTGCTTCAATCTGTGGGCTGTCTCAACCTTTCCCATCTTTTCCACCTTCTTGAGAAGGTCATAAATCTGGGAGGTCTGTATTTCCCTGATGTCCCTGTTTCCAAATTCCGGGAGTATATAACAACTTACCCTGTAATGGATACTTCTTGCATAACTCTCCCTCCAGGATCGCTTCATGTTCTCAAACCACTCATCTGCAAGCTCTGAAAGGAGGATACTTTTTTTCTCTGGACGTTCTCCCTTCTTTTTCTTTCTTGCAGGGTCAACCCCCCTTGCGATCATCGTTCTTGCTTCGTCCCTTCTGAGCCTTGCCTCCCTGAGGCTCACCTCAGGGTAAACTCCAAGTCCGATGGTCTTCGACTTACCCTCGAACCTGTACTTCAACCTCCACCACTTCTGACCCTTCGGAGTGACAATGAGGTAGAGACCCTTTTCGTCGTAGAGTTTATAGGGTCTCTCTCCCGGATGAGCTTTCCTGACAGTAAGCTCAGATAAAGACATGACGCCCCTCCACAGAGAATTTTGGGGTAACTGACTCCCCCCTGTGGGGTATTAACCCCCTCAGATACCCCAAAAAAATCTGCTGATTCAGGTAAACAGCAGTAAACATCAGTATATAGAAAAGTGACCGAAAACCGTTGTGTGACGGGCATCTGCGGGGAGTGGTGTAAACTGTATGAGACAGAAGTAGATAGGGCAAATGAGCCGATGGTGGGATTCCAACTGACCTGTATGTACTTAAAAATACTGGACCTTTAAAAACAGGAAGTCCAGATACCCCCACAGATACCCCACTTACTGTGTCCGGATAGCAGTGATTTATTGTTCACAGTACCACAGGAAAAGAAGTCATGTCAAGAAAAAGAAAGGCCCCCTTGCGGGGGCCTGACCAAGAGGGGGGGAGTTGTGAGGGGGTATGGAGCTTTATTCCGTATTACCCTTCTTAGACGGTTTTGTAATGCCTGCCTCTTTCTCGATACTCGTCACAAAGTCCGTGACCCTGTCAAGAAGCTCGCGGTAGTATGTCGATATCTTTGAGAGTTCCTCATAAACTCCATCTGTCTGGGCCATCATGGACTGAAGTTCAAGAATTCTCACGTTGAGAGTCTTTACTGCAATAGCAAGCTTTGCAATACTCATATCACCTCTCGGTCTTATAACTATCGAACTCATCCTCTGGAGGAGGATTCTCTTCTGTTCGATGGAATCATCAAGATCCCTCCACCTTTCAGGATTGAATGCAAAAAGACGCGGTACAAACTTCTTGACCTCCTCCCATACTTTATCAACGAAGTCCTTAAGATCCTTTAACCTCTGTGCAACGACAAGGGGATCGGCACTCAGTCCAGCCCTCCTTCTCAGGGTATTCATTGCCCTTGACAGCCTGTCTATCTGTACCGGTAATTCCCTTCCCGCATCTCCCCTCACAGGTGCAATCACGATTGCATCCGGATCACTCTCGAAGAACCTCCTTTTTCTTTCAAGAAATTCCGTCCTTCTGTCCTGTACTGTCTGTTCCATTATTTTTCACCTCCATCTATTGAATTTAACCGGCTAAGGCCGGTAAAGTTCAGAGCAGTTTCCGGAAACAACTTTCTGAATTCCTGATATACATCCATACTCACTCCCCTCACCTCTATCTCGAGATCTGTGAGCTTCATCGCCGTGATCAGATTCTCCCCCTTCCTTCCAATGAAAAGTCCTGCATTCTGTGCATCCACAAGGAGACGAACCTTCCTCATTTCCTCAAGATATATTACCTTGAGAACAAGTTCTCTCCTTCCCGGAGGACATAGAGCGTTGAGAACATACCTCTCCGGATCAGGGTCGAATCTGACGAAGTACATCCTTGTACCCTCTCCAAAATATGTGGACGGCTCAAAGCCGTTGAAATGTGGTTTGAGAAAGTCAAAGAGGTCATCACTCGTCTCGACAGGGACACTGCCCGGATCTATTGCGACCTTGTAGAGATTCGATCCGGATATTCCGGCAACCCTCTTGACCTTCATACTGTTCTTCACAAGGACATCGGAGAAGAGGTATTCGATCATCTTCCTCACATAGACAGGGTTCCTCTGTGAAAGGGTGATTCTCGGCCCCCTTATCTCAACGATCGATGCCCATCCTGTCTCTCCCTGCCTGTAATCCCTTATCATCCATTTCCTTGGAAGTACTGCAAGGAGTTCTGAATGTATGAGCCTGACCAGTACAGCCTCATAGTCAGGAAGGTTCTTGAGAACCATGAACCCGACAAGGTATCCTACCTTCGGGGCGTTCCACACCTTCCCCCCTCCCTGAGTCCTTCGATCACATCAATGAGGGATCTTGCAACAATTGCGACCCCTCCATTTGCCCTTATGGCCGAGAGAAAGACCTCCTGATTTTTTGACAGTTTCCTTCCCGCAAGCTTTACCTCCACTGCAAGAAACCTTCCGTCGGGAAGGATGCCTATTATGTCCGAAATACCGGGGATCGAGAATCTGACGAACCTTCCATCACCGACCGCTGCGCCCGCGTTCTGCCTCCATGCGAATATTCCGCGCTTTCTCAGGAATGAAAGAATCTCCCTCTGAAGGTCTTTTTCCCTGATCGACTTCATCCCTTTTTAGTATTAGAACATTTTCTACTGGAAGGATGGATTTCTCCCTACAGGGAAGAAAAAAATGTTACTCTACATACTCCTTACCTGGTATATATAACATATAGCACCCCTCAAACCGTTGATAGACGCGGGTTTAAGGGGTGTTGACTTGTACTCAATCACGGTTCCCGTTTTTTTCGATTTCTGATGTGATTTCAAGGGGTTAGGTTCATTTTTCTTGTACTCAATCACGGTTAAGGGAGTACGATATGAGGACCGTATCCTTCCTGACCCTGAATGTGACCCCCCTGACAATGCCAGCCTCGAGAAGCTCCCTGTGTGCCCTGTCCAGCTGTCTTCTGATAGAGGAGAGAAATCTTTCCACCTCTATCTGGAGCTTTCCGGCGAGTGTCCTGTAGGTTAGTGTTACAGGTACTGGCGAATTTGCAAGCGGTGCAAGGATCCTGTATATCCCCCTTGCAAGATAGGTCTTGAGCGAAAAGTACTTCCCGTAGTCTATTAAACTTACATATCCTGCGTTTATGTTGTTCAGGTAGACCGGGTTGAACCAGAGGAGTGTTGTTCTGACAGTCTCTCCATCCTCACCCGTATCTCCGGTAAAGAAGGCTCTGTCAATGACATGGAAGACGATCGTGACGAATCTCCCCTTTCCCGCGTCATAAAACACGGACTTAGATTTCAGGGTAAGGGAGCTTATTCTCATGATCGACTCCCTTATGAGTGCGAGGTTTCTTCCTGAATCGTTATAACCGATTATCTGTGCTATCTCGCTCAGAGAACCCATGTCGACGGGGTTTGTGATCGGTTGTGGTTTTTCGGACAGAATCCTGTTAATCGCCATAAACACATCCTCATCAAAGGGTCCGGGAAGTCCTAAAGTGGAGGGAATAACTGTCCACTCACGCCTGAGTGATGGTTTCTCCTCAGTCCAGACGATCGGTTCAACCCTGTGGATTCTGTCCCTTGCGTGTACAAAGAGGGGAAGTCTGAGAAGGTTCTTCTCATGGAACCGGTACCTTTCGAGCGGGTTATGCGCAGAGTCCCTCTGGAAGATGCTTCTCACTGTTCTTTCGATCTCCACATCGTCAAGGGGTGGATCATTTCTCATATTCCAGGTTCTCGCCATATCGAGACACTCCTCAAGGCTGAGGCCGTCCCTCACCCATGATCCACAGAGCCTCGCAAGGGCATCATTCCTTGTTCCCCTTCTTACTCCCCTGTAGAGGGGCCTGAGATCAGTAGCAATCCTCCCTGTCTTTGACACGTTCAGAAAAACAGAGGGAAAAGGAGCCAGATCCCCCTTTCTTATCCATTTGTAGACCGATCCGGAAGGATGGATGCTGGGAGGGGCGACTGCGTAACCTCCTTCTCCTCTTATATCGATTTTCATTCCGTTGAAATCCACACTGTTTCCGATCCTCTTCCTGGATGGATAGAGGTAATATGCATGAATACCCTTCCCTGTCGAGACAAGGGCCGTCTCAAGAAGTCCTTCCCTTCTTGCCCACTCGATCGCCTCCTGCGAATCAAAATCAACCACAACCACACCTGAAATTTCCCCGGTAACTATCCCGATATTCGCCTCAGGCCACCTCTCAAACCATGATCTGACCTCATCCTCTGTTGGTTTTCTTCTCCTGAACTCCGTCCATGGAATAAGAGGTGCCTTTGCATCGCCTGATCTTTCCTCGTCGGAACTACCCCTTGCGTATCTCATGCCCCGCAGGGGGATAATGGAAAAACCTGATTGAAGATATTCAAGAGCATCTTTGAGATTCATAACTACCTCCTTTCTGATTACAACGGAGTAATACCCCGGCCCCAGAAACTGGCCCCGAAACGGCCGAAGGTTGCAAAGTATCCTGTAATATCAGTAAGTTAGAAGTACCGACGGCGGGATTAGAACCTGCCTCAGGTAATGGATAACTCATTGAAATCCTCAGGGATGGTATCCAGAAACCCCCCGGAAAAAACCCTTCTTTCTTCGATTTCAGAAAAGGAAAAAGACGTCCCAGCCGTGTAATACTATAATAGAGTTCTCTCTTCTCTGGTACCCTCCTTTTCCCGGAGAGAACTACTCTCCGGGTTTTTTGTTCTAATCCCTGGGGCCATTGCACGGTTTCTGGAATTTAAAATCCCCGCCCTTGCCGGGGAAAACCCGTCAGTACGGGGTAATATCCTTCTGAAAGAATCTCTGTAGATTCCGAAAAAACCTTGAAAAGGAGGTGTAACTATGAAAAAAAGGGATTTTCTCTTTCCACGCCTCGGCCCTGAGGCAGTTCTCAACTGTACAAGGAGAAACCGGGTTCATGTTGACAGGAAGAGGGAACTCTCAAGATCAGAATGCAGGAGATGGAGAAGGAAATTGAAGCGTGTTCTCCTGTCGGGTCAGAAGGATTATGGAGCACTCTAAGGAGGCGAAAAATGACAAGGGAAGACCTTATCCGTATGATAGATCAGGAACTCGAAAGGGTAAGAAATCTCTTTCTCAGGAAGAACAGATCCTACGGAGATGAAAACCAGGCTTTTTATAATTTCACAGAGACCGCAAGGAGGAAGTTCGGTACTGAGGACTTAAGAAGAGCGTTCGATGTCCTCTGGATTCTGGCGGACAAACACTGGGTGACTTTAGGAAAGGAAGGACTCGATGATCCAGAGGCAGAGGAACGCCTGAGGGATATGGTTGTGTACTCGTTAATCGGGATCGCCATGCTGAAAGAATTTCGATCACAATAAAAAAATAACCCGGAGGGTAACTCCCTCCGGGAAAAGGAGGAGTTATTATGGGAGATGTATTACCATAAGACTATTACCAGAGAGGCATAAAGCCTCTCTTTTTTGCTTTCAGAGCTTACCGGATCACTTTCCTGTGAGAATGAACACAAGTTCCCGGACCAGAAAGTAGGTTACAGAACTGATGAGCACCAGGGGGTAAATCCCTTTTTTCACCTTCTCCATCATAAGGAGTATTACTCATGTATGAAGTGGATAAATCACAGGATCGTTACATTTTCGGCCACATTTGCGGTCACGGGAGACCCCGCGGGTGCTATCATTTCATCCCTCACGTCTGTTCTTCCTGACTGGATCGAAGGGAAGGAATTGAGAAGCCACAGAAAAACATCTCACTCCGTGGTTCTTTATTCATCGGTTTTTTTATTCCTGCTATTCCTCAAGGGACATTCATGCAGGTTGTATCATCTTAATCAAGTCTTCCACGATGTGAACTGTCTCCTTTTCTCTGCCGGAATTTATACACTTTTCGGTGCACTGCTTCACAAGTGATGCGGCAAAGAAGCCCACGATTTTAATCGTGGTAGGAATTGCCGCCTTCTCCCTTCCGCGGTATTATTTAAAATGGGGAGTATGTAAAAGAGAAGATATCATGAAGGCTGTCAGGACAGTTAAGTGCAAGCTCCAGGTTAATGCTGAACAGACAGCCGCTCTCCTGGAAACCCTGCGGAGATTTGCTAATGCCTGCAATGACATACTCCGGGTCTCCAGAGAAACCCACACCACAAACAGGGTGAAACTCCAGTATCTCTGCTACCGCGATATTAAAACAAGGTACGGTTTACAGGCCAATCTGGTCATCCGGGCTATTGCCCGCGTAGCCGAAGCTGCTAAGAAGAAACGCAGAGACACATGGCCCCGGAAGTTCAAGCCTACCAGTATGAGCCTCGACCAGCGCACATTTTCCTTTAACGAGAAGCGCTGGGAAATATCAATCTCTACTGTGAACGGCAGATTAAAACTTCCACTGGCCATCGGTGACTTCCAGAGGGGACTTCTTTCTGGACAGAAGCCGACTTCAGCTACACTTTGCTATAACAGGCGTACAAAAAAGTTTTATATCAACATCGTGGTGGAACGTAAAATCCCCTCACCAGCAAGGAACGGTGATGTTATAGGTGTTGACCGTGGCATCTACAATCTTGCTACCATGTCCAGCGGTCTGAAGTTCTCGGGAAGACAGGCCATGCACATTCGAAGAAGGTATGCCAGACTCCGGCAAGCTCTCCAGACCAGGGGCACGAAGGGGGCTAAACGCCTCTTGAAACGGCTGTCGGGAAAGGAGAGGCGCTGGATGGCCGACCTGAACCACAGGATCTCCAGGAGGATTGTTCAGTCCTGCAAGCCCGGAGATGTAATCGTTATGGAAGATCTGCGGTACATCCGGGATCGTATCCGGATTGCTAAAAAGCAACGCCTCATTCATTACTCCTGGGCCTTTGGACAGCTTGGCAGGTTCATTGAATACAAAGCTGCTGATTGCGGTATTACCGTAGTCTACGTTGATCCACGACACACCAGCCAGCGCTGCGCAAAGTGCGGCCATACCTCTAACAACAACCGTAACAGGCATTTGTTCCGCTGCAAGGCCTGTGGTTATACGGCCAATGCAGACGTAAATGCCGCAGTTAATATCCGTCGGGTCTATCTGGAGACGCTGGCGGATGGGCCTCTGTCAGCAGGCCCCGAAGCGGCCTCGAGCTGCAAGCCCATGACTTCAGTCGTGGGTAGCTGACATTCTCGAGGATGCAGTCTGTGGAGGGGTTCCGCTTTTTTTCTCGGGAAGGGTCGGTTTGAGACTCTTCCGTGTGGGTTCTGCCGGGGAGTATGTCTTTTCGTTTTTTGTGTCCTTTATCCTTGTCGTTCTCGGACTTAAGATCTATCATCCACATCTTCTTGAATCCCTCTGCATGCACGTTCCATGCTTAGGGTCTCTTTCCTGGCTCTCGCTCTAATATAGATATGACAAAGTGGAGGTGATGATGAGGTGGATTCCTCTGATTCTGATTCTCTTTTTTTCGGTCAATACTTACGCCCTCACTCACTGTTTCGAACAGGCAGGTGCAGAATACGGTATAAATCCCGTAATCCTCTGGACAATAGCAAAGGTCGAGAGTAACTTCAACCCTCATGCAATAAATTACAACAAAAACGGAACATACGATTACGGTATCATGCAGATAAACTCCAGCTGGTACAGGGTTCTCGGTCATGAAAGGTGGATGAGACTTTCTGACCCGTGCTACAACATCAGGGTTGGAGCATGGGTTCTGAGAAACTGCATGGAAACATACGGATACAGCTGGGACGCAATTGCCTGTTACAACGCAGGATCTCCACGGAAGGGAAGGCCGTACACCTGGAAGATATACAGGGTTCTTAAGGAGGTCTATAACACGGAATCCTCGAAAGACGGAAAACCAGCGTCATTTCTTATCCACAAAACTAAATCCAGAGCTGAAATAAATAGAGAAATACCGGAAGTTCCCGTCGAAAAGAATAAGAAAGACGGACGGTTCAGGAAGTTTTTCAGAGAGGTGATAAAGTGAAACGGGTTATAACCATCATTCTCCTTTCAGGGGCGATTCTTTCAATGATTCTCTACCTCACATGCTCTTCCGGCTGTTCGGCCCTTAAGGGAACTCTCCTCGGTGTCCTTCCACTTGAATATACGGGTATCATTTTTGCCTTTTCCGGAATTGTACTTGCCATCCTCAATCACTGGAGTCTCCCTGTGCTTCTTTCCCTTGCTGCGGGAGGTGAGATCTTTCTGACCGGGTTTCAGATCTACCACAGAACATACTGTCCCTTCTGTCTCCTCTTCTGTTCATGTGTGGTTACTGCTTTTATCCTGAACTTCAAAAATGACAGATTGATTCCACTCGGCATTACCGCTGGCTTCCTTGCAATGTTTTTTGCGTTCAGAGGAGGGGTTGTACCCGCATACGGAGCTGAAACGATCCTTCCCGTTTTCGGGAAGGGAGAAAGGGAGATCAGGGTGTACACTGATTATTTCTGTCCTTCATGTCAGATCATGGAGAGAGAAATTACCGCATATCTCATTCGGACAGGAGAGAATGCAAGGGTGATATTCGTTGATTTTCCGATCCACGGAAAAGCTTCGATGGTCTATATCGAGAGATTTATCCGTCTCCTTCCAGGGGTAAGAACACTTGCAGATGCCCTTTTATTGAGAACAACCCTCTTTGAGGCTGCAAAAAAGGGAATAAGAGATCCTGCTGAACTTGACAGGTTCCTGGCAGGGAGGGGATACACCCCGTGTAACAGTGAGAAAGAACAGATTTATTCATTCTGGAGAAAACTGATTCTGGAGGACAGAGTTAATGCAACTCCGACAGTCGTTCTCAGAGAGGGACTGAAGTTCAGGAAGGCTACTGGTGGAGATGAGATAAGAAAACTTTTCAGGGAGATAATCGCGCCTGGATGAAGAAGGCGGATGTCAGACGGATTCTCATGGACTGTTCCATCATCGTGGACGCAGTAACATGCGGTCGTATCGCCTGTACAGTTCTTTCCACTCAGAATCCTCTCTATGTTTCTGTCGACCCGTCCGATCTCAGAAGAATTATGATCAATCTCGTGATTGATGCACTTGACTCCGTAAGCTCTGAGGACGGGACCTCGATCTTCCTTATTTCCTGTCCCGTTGCTGATCCGGTCGACACATGCACGATCTGCGGAAAGAAGATAAGGGGTAAGCATGTCCTTATCCAGAAGACAGACAGTCTCTCCCCGTCTGTCTTCAAAGCAGGTTTTCATATCATTTCCAGACTTATCCACCAGGCAGGAGGACACGTCTCCATCTCCTTCCGGTGTGGTTCAACGACATTGAGGCTCTATCTACCTCCCCTGCCCTAAGGGTAATAGTTTCCCCTTTTATAGACATTTATTCCTCCTACACTCCAGGGGTTCAGAACTACCCGGTAAATCCTTGAAGTAAGGATTACCCCTGAGTAATTCTACGGGAGCACTATTACACCCGTTCGGTCTC